>Ga0209780_1000976_pt1 | contig 17593 bp, 19 predicted proteins | sample WorMetexBAHAMAS2_FD_187384 | JGI IMG/M metagenome (GOLD analysis project Ga0209780, IMG submission 187384) | Marine gutless worms symbiont microbial communities from Max Planck institute for Marine Microbiology, Germany - Inanidrilus exumae... | ecosystem: Host-associated > Annelida > Digestive...
TACGGATTACTCGGATTGCGCGGATTAAAAACCTTGAAACGCGGATTTTACGGATTACGCAGATCACGCGGATTTAAACCCATCAAAGTTAAAAGATCAATTGGCGAATGTTTCCAGGTTTTCAATCCGCGCGATCCGAGCAATCCGCATAATCCGCGATTCAAGGTTTTTTTATTTAATTTTTAATCCGCGTGCGTCGTCATCATGGTCCACAGGCACCACTGGGGCGGGGTCTGGAAAATTCCTCCTTGTTCATAGTTTCACCGGAATAGATATCCAGAATATCAGCATCAATCGTTTCGTCATCTGGAATGTGTTCCAGTACGACAGAACGGCGTTGATAAGTGCCATTTATCCAAGGAACATCCACAGGTTCCGAAATAGCCACCACACGAAAACGAGACTCGCGTGGCAAGAGATACTCCGAGTCTGAACTCATTAAGTTCTTGGGAGTTATATCCAACCGACCATCCGGCAGCCTATCTATGCTCTTCACGAACTTATAACCACTGATATTCAAAGCTTTCGTCCCCGAATTGGTTTTGATCGTATAAACTATCTCTTCCTGGTTCGCAGCGTCTATACTTTTGTTTATGTATGCTGCCCCCCCCCCCCGCAGGCGTGTAGCGAAACAAAATGCTTCGAATCTCGGAAGATGTTGACATAAACCCGAGTTCTCCGACGTAGCTGCCAGGGCGTATAGTGCCATCAGAACCAAACAGTCCCTTGTGGACCAAGGCGACGCGATAAAGGTACGGTTTGTCTAATAATGCAGGGGCTTTGGCGATCACAGCGTCTATGTCCTTGACTACGCTGGCGGGCTCACCAGGTGCCATTAACGCCATATGGAGCCAACGAGAGTCGTCAAGATGCAGCAGGAATATGCGCTCAAATTTGTCCAGCGCCTGCCCTGATTGATCCGTTATCACCTGCTTCAAAAAGCTCGCAGGCTCCGCCCCATCTATTAAGAGGCGACGTGTTTGGTCCGATAACGTCTGCATCTGCGGCGTTCCCTTAAATATTCCGGCATTGGGGCGCAGCAGGTTGCATATCGACGCGCCATATTTGCCGTAAGCCGCCACAGCCAACCTATCAACGGTGGTAAATTCGCCCGAATCTAGGAGCTGCAAGGACTTTAGCCCCTCCTGGATGCTGGCTAGCTGGAACTCCTCTACAGAATACTCAGTCGCATCGGCGGCATTGCGAATCAGATCGGACAACTCTAACAGCCCCTCTCCCCCCTCCTCGGCGTGGTAGAAAACTAGGGTACTGCCATCGCTCAAGCGAACAAGAGCCTGGGCGGCGTGAGTATTGTTCGCAATAAGGAATGCGAACAGCAATAAATAACAAAAAACTAAGCCCTTTTTATTAAACATCGAAATCACCCTTTTTATTAAACGTCGAAAATAATTGTTTTAATTTTTTGTTTCGGGAATGAGGAACGATTTCCCGAAACAACTGATATAAATCTTTTAACTGATCTAAATCTTTTAACATTTTTACTGATTTTTGGGGGGCTTGGTTTCGGGAAATCCGCACCGCTCCATTCCCGAAACAACTGAATCACCCTTTTTATTAATTTTTTGTTTCGGGAATGAGGGACGATTCCCCGAAACAACTGAAAAACACTCAGCAACTTATCTTTTGACTTTGATGGGCTTAAATCCGCGTGATCCGCGTAATCCGCATAATCCGCGTTTCAAAATTCTTGATTTCTTAACTTAATGGCATTGATCCTACGCACCGCATAAACGGCTCCAAACAAGCGTAGCAAACTCCTATGGCCGAACGGGACACCCCGTCCGCAACATTTCAAGGCTCAACGTGCGGATGGAACTACAAACCCAGTCCGGCGCAAGAACAAAACCCCAACCTACGAACTAAATTTCCACTACTTCTAATCCCATCCCCAGTGCAGCTTGAATCTGTCGATGGTCCGATGATACGAACGAATCGGAGGCATAGCAAAGGGCGCATCCCAAATGAATGGCATCCATGGCTCGCAACATATGGTTTTCAAGACAATGTGTCGTCTGCTTCATCACTTCAGGGGTAATATTGCAAATAGTCACATTTTTCCAAGTCAGTTAAAAACTGTGCTTTGCTCATATTCTCCAGCCGACAGAGCTCCTTCGCGCACTAATCGACAAAGCGTAGAAATCACCTCTGCTGGGCCAATGATGCTCATCGCCAATTCATCGGCTTGCTGGCAAATTTCAATGACTTCCTGACTTCCCGACTCGTTGACATACCGTTTGACAAATGCGGATGTATCAAAAAAGACTTTTTTCATGGTGTTTGTTCAGTTCCAAGCCGATCTTTCAGAATTTCTTGGGTTAAAGAAAGTCCCTTAATGGTCAACCTGGGAACTTCTCTTTTCCATGACGGCGTAGCCTTGGGCACCGGAACAATATCAGCAATTGGTTTTCCTTCGCGGTAAACACGAACCACGTCCCCATTTTCGACAGCATCAAATAAAAATTTGGCTTGTTGGCGTAATTCAGTGAAAGTGGTTTTAAGCATTTTAAAAACCCCATGAGTGTAAATTTTATTATAAATTAAACACTAACACTATAATGCAGCTTTTGCAAAGGTATATTTTATCTACCCATTTATAAACTCCGCGCGATTTGTTGCAAACTCCGTCGTCCAGCAAACTCCGGATGCGTCCCACGCACCGCATGAACGGCTCCAAGCAATTGCAACCCCCTCCACAACTTTTTAAGGCTCAAGGACTACAAACCCCGTCAGGCACGCATTCCCGCCGCTAGCCCGCCAACTCTCTCACCCTAACTCAATCCAGTCACTTGCGCTACCTGTTCCTCTGTCAACACGCCAAGGGATAGCAAATTGCGAGCTGAGTTTTCCTTTTCCTCTTGAATGCCTTCTTTACGACCCTCTTCCAAACCCTCCCGACGACCCCTCTCCAAACTCTCCCGCTTTGTCTCGAATGCAATCCGCAAAATCCGCGTTTCAAAATTCTTTTGTAGGGTGGGCAAAGTGTTTTTTTTGCCCACCATCCCCGACAGGTGGGCAACAAAAACACCTTAGTTGTTTCGGGAATGGAGCTACGCGGATTTCCCGAAACAAAACTTCAAAATCAATAATTTAGTCTTAACTTATCAGAGTTTCGGGAAATCGTACCTCATTCCCGAAACAACAAACAATTAGTTGTTTCGGGAATGGAGCTACGCGGATTTCCCGAAACAAAACTTCAAAATCAATAATTTAGTCTTAACTTATCAGAGTTTCGGGAAATCGTACCTCATTCCCGAAACAACAAACAATTAGTTGTTTCGGGAATGGAGCTACGCGGATTTCCCGAAACAACACTTCAATCCGCACAATCCGCGATTCAAGGTTTTTTTTATTTAGCTTTTAATCCGCGCACGTCGTCATGGTCCACAAGCACCACTAGAACGGACTCTGGAAAATTCCGCCGGATTCATCCTGTCACCGGAATAGATATCCAGAATATCAGCATCAATCGTTTCGTCATCTGGAATGTGTTCCAGTACGACAGAACGGCGTTGATGAGTGCCGCCGCCCCTCAAACGAACATCCACAGGCTCCGAAATAGCCTTCACACGAAAACGAGACTCGCGTGGCAAGAGACGCTCCGAGTCTGAACTCATCAAGTTATCGGGAATTATATCCAACCGACCATCCGGCAGCCTATCTATACTCTTCACGAACTTACGACCACTGATATTCAAAGCTTTCGTCCTCGAATTGGTTTTGATCGTATAAACGATCTCTTTCTGGTTCGCAGCGTCTATACTTTTGTTTATGTATGCTGCCCCCCCCCCCGCAGGCGTGTAGCGAAACAAAATGCTTCGAATATCGGAAGATGTTGACATAAACCCGAATTCTCCGACGTAGCTGCCAGGGCGTATAGTGCCACCAGAGCTAAACAGTCCCTTGGGGACCAAGGTGGCGCGATAAAGGTATGGTTTGTCCAATGCAGGGGCTTTGGCAATCACAGCGTCTATGTCCTTGACCACGCTGGTGAACTCATCAGGTGCCATTAACGCCATATGGATCCAACGAGAGTCTTCAGTATCCAGCAGGAATACACGCTCAAACCTCGTCAGCGTCTGCCCTGATTGATCCGTTATCACTTGCTTCAAAAAGCTCGCAGGCTCCGCCCTATCTATTAAGAGGCGACGTGTTTGGTTCGATAACGTCCGCATTTGCGGCGTTCCACTATGTCTTCCGGCATTGGGGCGTAGCAGGTTGCATATCGACGCGCCATATTTGCCGTAAGCCGCCACAGCCAGCCTATCAACGGTGGTAAATTCGCCTGAATTTAGGAGCTGCAAGGACTTTAGCCCCTCCTGGGTGCTGGCTAGATGGAACTCCTCTACAGAATACTCAGTCGCATCGGCGGCATTGCGAATCAGATCGGACAACTCTAACAGCCCCCCTCCCCCCTCCTCGGCGTGGTAGAAAACTAGGGTACTGCCATCGCTCAAGCGAACAAGAGCCTTGGCGGCGTGAGCATTATTCGCAATAAGGAACGCGAACAGCGATAAATAACAAAAAACTATGCCATTTCTACTGAACATTGAAAACTCCTTGGTTTATAATTGTTTCACCCTTTTTTTGTTTCGGGAATGAGGGACGATTTCCTCCCGTAGGGAACTTAACTGATCTAAATCTTTTAACATTTTTACTGATTTTTTGGGGGGGGTTGGTTTCGGGAAATCCGCTCCGCTCCATTCCCGAAACAACTGAACTTTGATGGGTTTAAATCCGCGCAATCCGCGTAATCCGTAAAATCCGCGTTTCAAGGTTTTATTATTTAGTTTTCAATCCGCGCGCGTCATCACGGTCCGCAAGCGCCGCCAGGGCTGAGTCTGGAAAATTCCTCCTTGTTCATCTTTTCACCGGGGTATTTATCCAAAATCTCAGCATCAAAACGAAGGCGGTGGGGATTTTTGGGGTTGGGAAGATTACGTCGTATCTTAGTGGGGCTACTTGTTTCATCGCTAACTATTTTCCAGTTTTTGAATCAGCGGCAACATTTTTTGCTGCCAAAGTTCAACCGTCATTGGTCCTACCTGTTTATAACGTACAACGCCCTGTTTATCAATAATAAAAGTTTCTGGTGTCCCTGTAACGCCCCAATCTATGCCGATTCGTCCTTTTTCATCAAAGGCATTGGCAACATAAGGATTTCCGGTACGCGCCAATACTTGTCGTGCATTTTCTAAGCTATCTTTATAATTAAGACCATAGATGATATAGCCTTGTTTTGCTAACTGCATCAACAATGGGTGTTCATGACGACAAGTGCGACACCATGATGCCCATACATTAAATAGCGTAACTTTACCAATGAAATCTTGATGACTTAATGTTTTACTGGGATCATTGAGTTCCGGTAATGTAAAAGGAGGGGCTGGTTTATCAATGCGGGTAGAGCCTATATCTCGCGGATTTAAACTTAAGCCCATGTATAAAAAACCGCCTAGTGTGAAAAATAGTCCTAAAGGTAGTAAATATTTGAACATGATAGTTTTTTTTCCTATGCTGGAAAACACCGCAAATATGAATAATTAACTAATGTCACGCACTTTCGTTCCACAAACCACATTTGTGGACGAGGAAAGTCAAAATTTAGTACAACGGATTAGGGGAACCAACGGATTGGTTGGTTGAAACCTTTTTGGCGGCAGCCATTGTCAATTAAATAAATACTTAGCAATAATCGAATCCGTTTACTCCCCTAATCCGTTGTACTAGAGTTTTTTTTAAGGGAGCGTATGCGTAACTTCGGTAATTAAGTAGTCGCAGCGGCACGACGATAACGTTTATCCGTGGCTGCTAAAAGTCCACCCAATACCATCAATAATCCGCCCAACCAAATCCAGCGAATAAACGGCTTATAATAAACGCGCACACTCCATGCACCATTATCCAATGGTTCTCCCAAGGCGACATAAATATCACGAGTAAATCCCCAATCAATCGCAGCCTCAGTCATAGGCATTTTTTGTACCCGATAAAGCCGTTTTTGTGGTTCCAGCACCGCGACTTGTTCGCCATTTTTTAGCACCTTAACCAATCCCTGTTCAGCGTCATAATTAGGTCCATCGACTGATTGTGTACCTTCAAAAATAAAACTATATCCAGCTAATTCTAGAGATTTTTGAGGCACCATACGCACATCTTTTTCAACGCTAAAGGCATTGGACAGCGTAACTCCAACCACAAAGACTGCTACACCAATATGAGCAGTCGTCATACCGTAAAAACTCTGTGGTAGACTGCCGTTAGCTCTTTGAGCCATTTTCTCACGTAGATTTTGTAAACTAGTCAAAACAATCCAAACGGCAGCCGCTATGCCCGGAAAAACGATTAAACCTGCTTTGCCCATGACTAAAACTGGCAATATAACTGCCAAGGCGATACTGACTATAAAAGTGTAGCGCAAACGAATTACCAAGCTTTTCACCTGTTCGTTTTTCCAACGGGCTAGTGGTCCAATTCCGAGCAACAACACGAGCGGAGCCATAATCCAGAAAAACACCACGGAAAAATAGGGAGGACCAACTGAAATTTTTCCCATACCCAAAGCATCTATAAACAGTGGATACAATGTACCTAACAATACCCCGCCACAGGCAACAATAAGCAAGATATTATTCAAAAGTAACAACGTTTCTTTTGACATGGCTTCAAAATGACCGCCCTTACCGACTGTTGGCGCACGCCAAGCATAGAGCAACAAGGATAAGCCGACAACGACACCCAAAAATGCAAGGATAAATACACCCCGTTCCGGATCAGTCGCAAAGGCATGTACCGACGTTAATACACCTGAGCGGACTAAAAAAGTGCCTAATAAACTGAGCGAAAAGGCCATGATAGCCAACAAAACTGTCCAATTTTTGAATGCGCCACGTTTTTCGGTGACAGCCAGAGAATGCACCAAAGCAGTACCGACTAACCAAGGCATAAATGAAGCATTTTCTACCGGATCCCAAAACCACCAGCCTCCCCAGCCAAGTTCGTAATAAGCCCACCAACTACCCAAGACAATGCCGAAAGTTAAAAATATCCAAGCGACTAAAGTCCAAGGACGTGACCAACGTGCCCAAGCACTATCAAGCGTTCCACCCAACAAGGCAGCAATGGCAAAACTGAATGCGACCGAAAATCCGACATAGCCCATATACAACATAGGCGGATGAATCACCAAACCGGGATCTTGCAACAACGGATTGAGATCTTGCCCATCAAGGGGTGCCGGAGAAATGCGCTCAAACGGATTAGAAGTCAAAAGCATAAACAACAAAAAGCCGATGCTGACAAAACCCATCACGGCAATCACTCGCGCCGCCATATTCTGTGGCAAACTACGACTGAAGATAACAACGGCAACTGTCCAAAGACTTAACAACAGGCTCCACAACAACAAAGAGCCTTCATGTCCTCCCCAGACGCTGGCGATGCGATAAGCAAGCGGTAGCGCACTATTAGAATGACTAGCGACATACAATACAGAAAAATCATTATTAACAAAGGCATAAGTCAAACAAGCAAAAGCTATGCTCATAAAGACTAATTGCCCCACCGCAGCGGGACGAGCAACTGCCATCCAGTTAGGAATACTCCGCGCTGCACCAATCAATGGAAATATCGTCTGTACCAAAGCCAAACACAGGGCCAAAATTAAAGCAAAATGTCCAAGTTCAGGAATCATATCAATTATCAATTATCAGTTATCAGTGTTGCTTTGGTTTTTAAACTCTCCGCTACTTCGGGCGGCATATAATTTTCATCATGTTTAGCCAACACTTCATCGGCTAAAAAGCTGCCATCCTTTCGCATTTGCCCTATTGCTACAATACCTTGCCCTTCACGAAATAAATCGGGCAAAATGCCGGTGTATTCTACTGAGATGGTGTGCGCGTAATCAGTGATATCAAATTTCACCTGCAAACTATCAGAAGCACGTTGCACACTGCCCTCAGTTACCATTCCACCAACACGAATCGCGTGATCGGTTGGCGCCTCACCCGCTACGATTTGACTAGGGCTGAAAAAATACAACATGTTTTGACTAAAAGCGGTAAGTGCTAAAGCGACAGTGGTGCCTATACCAACAAGCATCAATAATATAATGCCAAAACGTTGCTTATGCTTTTTGTTCATTGTTATCACGATGTTTTCTCCGTAATTTGCGATTCAATGTACGCAATATTGCGCGTTTGTCATTGAATGGGATAATGATATTAGCAAGTAAGACGACGAAGGCTAAACCGTAACTTGTCCATACATAAAAAGCATAACCACTCATGTGGAAAAATTCAGTCATAATTATTTACGTCAATTACAAAAATACTAGGAAGTGAGGCTTTAGCCTCACAATGTGTAAGCAGAAAAAACCAATCGTCGGCAAAAGTTTTCGAGGCAAAAGTTTTTGTTGTTCCGGGAATGAGGTACGATTTCCCGAAACTTTGATATTATTTTTGTTGTTTAAACAATTGTAGGGTAGAGCCCAGCGAAACCCACCAAACCTTTGAAATTTATAACAATGGTGGGTTTCGCTATCGCTCTACCCACCCTACACAACTCATCAACGCCAGCTCAAAGCGCACCGCTCACAAAACCTTCTGAGCAGTCGCCAACTCCTGCACCCAACCGCTATTCCGTTCCCTTTCCAACACCTCATTACGCGCCCGCATCAGCACCACTGTAACGTAATACAACTTAAACGCCACCGCCATCAACAGCAAAGGAATCAACATAGAAAGGTGAATAGAAGGAGCACCAAATTTAATCACAGTTGGACCTTGATGCAAGGTATTCCACCACTCCACTGAATAATGAATAATAGGAATATTCACCACCCCCACCAAGGCTAACACGCCACTAGCACGCGCAGCAGTACGTTTATCCTCAATCGCCGAATTGAGAGCAATCACGCCCAAATATAAAAACAACAAAATGAGTTCAGAAGTCAAACGAGCATCCCATACCCACCAAGTACCCCACATCGGTTTTCCCCACAACGCGCCAGTGGCTAAAGCCAAAAAAGTAAACGACGCGCCGATGGGCGCCGAGCTGGCTGAAATGACTTCAGCCAATTTGATTCGCCAAATCAGTCCAATACCAGCACTAATCGCCATTACCATATAAATAAATAACGACATCCACGCCGAAGGGACATGTATAAACATAATCCGATAACTATCTTTTTGCTGATAATCAGGCGGCGCAACGAATAACCCATAGTAGAGCCCTACCAACATAAAGGCAAGACAAAGCCAACCAAACCAAGGGATTAAGCGCCCTGATAAGGCGTAAAAATATTTAGGAGAAGAAAATTTTTGTAAAAAAGACCACATTTTCAATTATCACAATAAAAGTGAATGCAAAATTCATTTTGAACCCCTGAGTGGTGAGAATTTTAACTCAGGCTAATCCGTAAAGCCGCCGCAGTGGCAAAAGGTGACAATGTCAAAGACAAAGTGAGCAATGCCCCCAAAAAATACAATTGCCCTGCCACTGGAAAACCCCTAGCAGCCTCATTGACGGCACCAGCCGCAAAAATCAATACTGGAATATACAAGGGTAATACTAATAAAGATAATAACACCCCGCCGCGCCGCAATCCCACCGTCAAAGCAACACCAATTGCGCCAACCAAACTTAAGATAGGCGTTCCCAATGCCAAGGTTGCTATTAAAGTAAACATCGCACTATCAGGTAAAAACAGCAATACGCCTAAAAAAGGTGCCAACAACAACAAAGGTAATCCCGTGATTAGCCAATGCGCCAACACCTTTGCCAGCACCAACAATGGTAGCGAATGAGCAGACAAAGCAATCTGCTCCAAACTGCCATCCTCAAAGTCAGAGCGAAACAGACTATCAAGCGATAGCATCGCTGCTAACAAAGCAGCAACCCAAATTACACCTGGCGCAATGATTTGTAAATTTTTGGATTCAGGTGAAATCCCAAGCGGGAATAAACTCACAACAATCACAAAAAATAACAACGGATTCGCCAATTCCGAGCGATGGCGGTAGGCTAAAGTCAGATCGCGTTTCAATAATATACTAAAAGTGGACAAATCAGATGCCATAAATCTACTTCAATTAATGTTAAATAAAAACTGCTCGGTTGTCCCTAACCGATTGTCCTCACACTTTGAAGTAACACAAAGGTTCTTATCACGTCTAAACAATAGCGAAAAAGAACAATATCGTGTCACAGACGACAATCCAAACAATATTTATGTATTTATGTTGTTCGCGGCGGTTCTACGCGACTCTTGGACAAATTCAAGCGGCAGGCGGCACATAATCCGCCGGCGGGGTGGAGCCCCCCGCGAACAAGAATTTTTCCATTTCTTCTTCAAGCATCTTACGCGTTTTCGGATCCACAGGCGACAAACGATATTCGTTAATCAGCATGGTTTGCTGTCTTAGCCACATTTGCCACGCCTTGTTAGAGACATTTTCAAAAATTTTTTTGCCCAATTTTCCGGGATAAGGGGGAAGTTTTAAGCCCTCAGCTTCTCTACCCAATTTTACGCAATTAACCATGCGACTCATAATAATAGTTCTCCTGCTTTAGGTGAAGTGAATTGTGCCAATAATCCACGGGCTTGAGTAATGCTATACCAATTTATATCTATCCTATTCCATACTCGGATAAATATATTATAAATGACTGATGTTACGCACTCAGCTTCTGCAGCAAATCCCGGAGCCGAGGCTTTAGCCTCGCAAACACCAAGCGGCAAATCTCGGAGCCGAGGCTTTAGCCTCGCAAACACCAAGCGGCAAATCTCGGAGCCGGGGCTTCAGCCCCGCAAACACCACATTAGGTAAACCCCAGGAACCGAGGCTTTAGCCTCGGCTCCGGGGCTAAAGCCCCGGTTCCTATCTCAATGCCATTAAGTTAAGGAAAATCCATAGATGTAGGGTGGATTAAGCAATAGCGTATCCACCTGATTAATCGTGATATTTCGGTAGATACGCGGAGCTTAACAACCCTACATGAGCTTAACTTAATGGCATTGACTTTGCTACTACGGTGAACTTTTAAATGCTATCATATCCACCAATTAGTTTGTAGTAACAAAACAAATTTTTTTAAGGTAATTAAATAAGGATTCTTACCATGTACCAAAGTATTTTTATTGGCAATCAAGACAGCGATAAACGTTTTGCCGAACTCATGTCAACCGCTGGACTTCAAGTCAGTTTTCAGAAACCGAGAGAATTGATGACACTCGCTCAAGAAATATTGGCGCATCAGCCGGACTTGGTGGCATTGGACTATCGGTTGGATTTGGATGATCCCCAAAAACCGCTATCGTCTTACTGCAAGGCTGGCGCGTTAGCACAATTACTGCGTGACTCTGCGATAAGCGCAGTTGTTGAAGATTTTCCAATTGTTCTGGTTTCTCAGCAACATGAACTCAACCGTTTTTTTGATAATGTCATCGCCCATGATTTATTTGATTGCTATTTTAGCAAAGAAAGCCTCGCTAATGGCAACACACATCGCCTTAAAATTTTATCGCTAGTCAAGGGCTATAAAAAACTGATTCACCACTGGAATGAGCCAGAACGGTGGGCAAGCTTGTTAGATGTGACTCCAGCTGAAAAGCTTGAAGTGGCTTATCAAGCCATACGTGAACTCGACAAGCTCAAAGCACCGCATCAAGTTGCCCGCGATATTTTGCGTTATGTGATAAACAGACAAGGGCTGTTGTTGGATAAAGATAATATGCTGGCACGACTCGGGGTGGCAAAGGCGGGTTTCGAGGCTTCTCCCCAAAAAGATGTTGATGCTATACTTGACATTTTGAAAACGGATCAAGTGCAGTACACTGGTATTTTCAGTGATGGTTGGACACGATGGTGGTGGCACCGCTTGCAGGATTGGGGCGACGATTTATGTGGCGAGTCTTTGGGTAATATGACTGCCAAAGAACGGGTATCGTGCTTGAATCGCAAATTGGGACTTGAATTATCGCCAGCTAAGTCACGTTGGCAAAATAATACAGATGCCTTAATTGCGTTTGCCTGTGCATCTTGTCATCAACCAACCGAACGGGACTTTTATGTGCTGGCTTACGATCCCGTACCCTATAGTTTTGTGCAAAGGAAGCCTATTTGTTGGAAATGTGTCGAAACTGGCGAGTTTGAAAAACACGGTTTGGAAATTGATGATGGGGCGGAACTCATTGTTGAGAAAATCCGCAACGGCGAAATAAGGAGTTGAACTTGAAGAGAATACCCACAGCAAAGGAGATTAGTTCACATTTGACTCACTTGAGTTACCTATTATGCCAAGAGGGGCTGATTCAACCTGAGAGTAAGGCTTATCTTGATAGTGCTAATGCGAAGCTCAGAAAATTGGGAGCAGCTAAATCATGGGAATACACTATTAATGCTATATCCCCTATAGATTTTGTCGCAACATCAACGAAAAAATTAGAACATATCGCGCCTCGTGTCTATATTGATGTCGCGGTTAAACCACCAAAAACAGATGACCATTCGCCTTTTTGTAAGCTCAATAACACGATTGAAGTCATAGATATTTCAACGGGTGAGTTACAATCACGCTGGCATGTTGATTTGGCTAATCTCAAAGAAGAAGGTATTTATCAAGCTGGTCCACTTTTTCACCTACAAGGCGGTGGACACCAACCTAAAGGTGATCGGAAAAAAGAAGTAAAAGTCAGTATCCCTCGTTGGGCAATCCCTCCGATGGAACTGATTTTGACTTGTGAGATGATTATCGCTAATTTCTACCCTGAAAAGTGGAAAATGATTAAGAGACAACGAGGCTGGTTAGAACTGATTAAAGTGGCGCAACAATTATGTTACCCTCAGTATTGTCAGCGAATACAAGATTGTTTATTCGGAAAACAGCAATCAGTGCTTGAAGCGTTGTGGGCAACTAAATACCGTTATCCTGCCCCATAATTTCCGCCCACCACCGCCTCACATCTTCCCTTTGCTGTGCAAACTTATCATGAGCCACTAACGCTGGCTGATTTTGCAAAGCCAAACGATGCGTTTCGCCACGATAAGCCCGAAAAGCCTTACTTAATTGATGACAAGCCAACTCATCAATCAAACCGTATTCAGCAAACATCCCTAACAATGGCAACATCCCCGTTGTATCTAACAAGCGAGGATAATCCACCGCCCAACGTAGCACGCCGTACTGAATAATAAATTCAATATCCGCGATACCGCCCTGCCCTTGTTTTAAATCAAAAATCCCCGGCTTACTTTTATCTAAATTATCACGCATTTTGGCACGCATATCGCAAACTTCACCCTTCAACTTAACCGGCTCGCGCTGCTGGCTGAGAATGTCACGGCGGATGCTTTCAAACTTTGCCATGCTGTCTGGACTTCCAGCAACGGCTCTGGCGCGTACCAAAGCTTGATGTTCCCATGTCCAAGCATTTTTCCGTTGATAAATATCAAACGCCTCAAAACTGCTGACTAACATACCCGAATTTCCACCTGGACGTAAACGAGAATCCACTTCATATAAAACACCAGCCGGCGTATTCGTGGTGATTATATGAATAATGCGTTGTGCTGCTCTATTAAAAAATACATTATTATCCAATGGTTTATAACCATTAGTAAACTGTTGTTCGCCACGACTGTCATGCAAAAACACAATGTCCAAATCGGAACTATAACTTAATTCTATCCCTCCAGCTTTACCATAAGCGACAACACATAATCCCGCCTGACGATTTTTGCCGTTATCAAGGCAAAACGCTTGTCCATGCTTTTGCATGAGATAGTCACTGGCTATGCTTAACGCACGTCTAATTAAAGTATCCGCAATGGCGGTTAAATAATCGCTCACCAGTTCCACCGTCAAATTACCCGAGATTTCAGCCGCCGCTACATGCAGCACATTTGCACGTTTGAATTGGCGCAACTTATCCATCTGTATTTCCAAATCATCAATCTGTGCTAATTGCCCTCGCAGAGCATTATCCAATGCCTCTGGTTTCAGCGGATCATACAAACGGCGCGAATCCAGCAATTCATCCAATAACAATGGATAGCGAGTAATTTGTTCAGCAATCCAAGCACTGTCAGCACATAAACGCACCAACTGCTTCAAAACATGTGGACGCTCTATCAATAAAGCGAGATAAACATCGCGTCGAGCCACAGATTCGATAAATTTCAAACTACGACGTATGGCAACATCTTGATTATACTGCTCAATCGCCGTCACGATTAACCGAGGAATCAAAACATCTAACTTTTCCCGCCCGCGTTGCGAAAGTTTTTTCACACGATAAGAATCAAGCAATTGTCGCAAATGGGCTAACACCTCAGACGGTTTTTGAAAACCAGCCCCGCTTAACAATAACTCCGCCTCATCTAACCCCCCCATCCACAGCGTTTGCCAACGGTTTTGCTCTACGGATTGTAAGGATTCTAGGGGTTTAGGAGCCGCTTTGGGGGCAATCACTTGTTCAAACTCACTGTGTACTTTTTGTTGATGATGGACCAGTTGTGCAATAAAGCGATTCCAATCACCAAATCCCATACTATAAGCCAATCGCGCCTGATTAACCTCATCATCTGGCAAAGTTTGAGTTTGCCTATCTTCAATCGCCTGCAAATGGTTTTCGCTTAGGCGCAAAAAATGATAAGCTTCCTGCAAACGAACAATCACCTCAGTGGGGAGAATTTGATACTTCTCCAATTGCTCCAAGGTAGTCAACAAACGCCGCTGCTGCAAAGCCGGCTGCTGCCCTCCACGTATCAATTGAAACACTTGACAGGTAAATTCGACTTCACGAATGCCCCCTGGTCCCAATTTAATATTATTATTCAAACCTTTGCGAGTAGTTTCTTGATCAATCATATCCTTCATCTTGCGTAAAGCTTCAAAAGCATTAAAATCTAAATAGCGGCGATACACAAATGGACGCAAACTCTCCAATAGCGACTCCCCAGCCGCCTTATCCCCCGCTACTACACGCGCTTTAACCAGGGCATAACGTTCCCAATCCCGAGCATGAGCTTCATAATATTCCACCATTCCGGCAAAATTCATCACCAAGAGTCCACTATCGCCAAATGGTCTGAGACGCATATCGACGCGAAATACAAAGCCTTCAGCGGTAATATTATTCAACACCTGTATCAATTGTTGTCCCAAGCGCGTAAAAAATTCTTGATTGCTGCGTGAGCGCCTAGCGCCTTTAGTATCGCCAGACTCAGGATAGGCAAAAATCAGGTCAATATCAGAAGAAAAATTCAATTCTTGCCCACCGAGCTTGCCCAATCCAAAGACGACCAATTGTTGTGCTATGCCATTGACATCAACAGGCGTACCAAATTTACTGATGAGTCGCTGATAAAGCCATGTCAAGGGCGCCTCTATCATGGCATCGGCTAAATCGGATAATGATTTTAGGCTTTCTTCTAAACTTGCCCACCCTGCCAAATCGCGCCAAGCAATGCGTATCATTTCTCGACGGCGATATAAGCGCAAGGCTCGCATCATATCTGCCTCTTCTTTGAAAGTCTGTAACTCGCGGGTTAATGATTGATAGCTGGGTAGGTTTAATAAATCCGCCTGGCGAATCAGGGCTGGTGATTGTACACAATGTTTAGCCACAAACGGGCTACAAGCCCATACTTTAGGTAGGCTCTCAAAAATAGACGGATGCTGCGCTAGTTCTTCGGGACTGGCTTTGGCTTGAAACTCTCGCCAAAGTTGTCTGACTTCGGGCTGTAGCAAGGTGGGGAGCTTGGTAGTGGATATATTCATGTTAATATTTGATGTTATGCACCAGAATTCAGTGATCAGTTATCAGTTATCATTAAAATGATTTGATTGGCTTTCAAAACCTGCGACAAGTCGTATTCGGAGCAAATGTTGGTTTTGTGAGCAGCAGCGAACGCTTTCGTGGGCAAAAAGTTCCACGAAACCAAAAACCTTGCCCCGAAACAGGACTGACTAGCTGTCGTCCGCCAAACTAGCTTGTTAATGATAACTGAAGCTCAAAAATGAGGCTATTATGAAAGATGCTGAGATAAAAAAGCAAATTTACTTACTGCGTATCAGTCAACTATATACAAACATTAGGAATTGGTTACAAGATGAGCCATTGATCTCGGAAGACAGCAACATTGAGGTGGTAGAAGCGTAAGCGCCTGGGCTGTCCATTAAAACCCAAGAAGGTGAACCGTTGGCGGATTTTCAGCATTGCGGAAATAACCGTCGTTGAGAACCAAAATATTACTGATGCCAAATCGATGATTCAAAAAAGCATCAAAGAATCTGATGCTTTATTTGCACTCAATATGTGGGCAACGTTCGAACGGTTTCTGGGAGATGACATACTGTCTGAATCAGAATTTACAAAATTTAAGAATTTACCGAATTAATTATTATCCAGGGAGAGATATTCTGTTAATTCTTAAATCCTGCAAATTCTGATTCAGACAATTAGCGCACCAAAGAAAGAAACCAAAGTGCCCTTGTTTATTTTTCCCGCGATCACCAAAATTAGCACGAAAATGAAAAATTTGTGCTTGCAAATGAGAAATTGGTGCGCTAATATGGAAAAATGCAATCGGCCACTTTAGGTCCTGCGCCGTTAATTGTTAATTAAAAAAGCACGCGCGCGAAGCGAAATATTTAGGCCAATTAATGTACGAGGAGTACATCATGTTTAAAAAATTCCCTTTACTAGTTGTTGCTCTTGTGTGGTCAGTCGCATCCTGGAACGCGTATGCAGTATTCTATGATGTGTCGTCGGAAAACGAACCGTTGGAAGATATCACTTTGCTTGAATTTGATGGGGTTAGGCCCAATTTACTGGCGGCCATATTTCAGGACAGTTTCGAGCCGCTAAGTAAAAGAGGGTTACGAGGATTTACGAAAACGGACCATGCGTATTTGAGAAAATTTTCCGACGCTGGCAACGAGCTAGATGGTACTCTTGAAGTTAATGATGGTGACGTAATGCCCAGGAACATTTATAAAGTGAATGAAATGATATCGGAAAATTCCCTGGATGCTAGTCTAACTGAGGAGAAATTGACAAGAATGGTCTCCCAATATAGGAGAACTTTGTCTCGCTTGCCCGAAGCCCGGGGGTTGGTATACAGGGGCGTAGAGGGAACGACGACCGGATTTCCCAAATTTCAAGGGGGGACTATTGTTAGCACAAATAGATTTACCTCTGCATCGGGATCCCGCGACGTAGCTGCAATATATACGGGAGCATTTGCCGATACAAGAGAAGATGAGGAGATAGTAGCGGGTGGGACATTCTACAATATACGAAGTAGAACTGGAAGAATGATTGTAAGTGAGCACAATCAAAACATGTCGGAAGTAGTTTTTCCGCCAGAAACAAAATTCAGAATCACAGCAACCAGAGGTTTTGAGAACCCGTCCATATCAATTCGCGCGAGGACGGATAAACATATTGCCAGACTAAGAAACGTACATATGATCGATATGGAAGAAATAAGCGAACATGAAATTCCTGATGGCACCACGGTATTAGACTTGTATTCCGGCGAGCCATTTGGGAGGAGTCAATATG
>Ga0209780_1000977_pt1 | contig 17586 bp, 11 predicted proteins | sample WorMetexBAHAMAS2_FD_187384 | JGI IMG/M metagenome (GOLD analysis project Ga0209780, IMG submission 187384) | Marine gutless worms symbiont microbial communities from Max Planck institute for Marine Microbiology, Germany - Inanidrilus exumae... | ecosystem: Host-associated > Annelida > Digestive...
AAACAAATATAGGCAGCATAACATTCATTATAAATAGAAAAAGCACTGAATAAAAAAATTGTAGACTGCTGGATAACAAAACATTAAGCCACATACATATTACTGATGAGATTCACTGAGGCTAGCAAGCACCCCAAACCACGTTAATCAAATCGTTTACAAATGTACCTTGATCACCACCAGTAGCAGGTTCCAATGCAGGCCTTGTGGAATTTGTCATACAGCGGCCACCACGCATCTGCCAGCCTCCTCGTGAACGACTACGTGGCATGAAGCCACCAATGCCTGCAGTCAGCAATCACGAACTTCACAATCACTCAGGGCGGCTTGGTAGTCTAGTGGTTAGGGCGCTGGACTTCTGACTCCATGGTTGTGAGTTCAATCCTCGGTCGCCACACTATTGGGTGGCTAGTACTGGGATGAATGACCATCTTCAAGCAGGCATACCACATCGGTATGTAGCCAGACAACCAGGCCAACTCAGCCTCCTAACTGCTGTGAAATAAAAAATGAGAAATGAGTAAAAGCCAAAGTGTGGTGATGTGCTGTGGCTGGGGATTAAAGGCAGGATGGCTCATTACATTTGTAGATAAGCGTGTCGTTAAGTAAGTAAACGTAAATTTTTAGAGTAGCCTAAATAACAACGTTACTACAAGGACCACTATAACGATGCCAGACAAACAGTTAGAGAATCAGGTGTGAATACGATAGTTGAAAAAGATGAGTCTGTAGTTGACGCCGGACAGACTGCAGTGATGACGATGAGATGATGGCCTCTGGCAGGCCGTTCCAAACTTGAGCTGCAGCAACCGGAAAGGCACAACTGCCAATAGTAGACAGTTTGATGGGCGCATTCCTGGATGTGCAGCCAGTGCAGTGTCAGTGGGTAGCAGGTAAAACTGTGTGATTCCTCGTTAACACATGCCATTCCTTAGTGCTTTAGAGAGGAGTAACGCACTCATTAACAAGGTGCTATACAAACGTCCTGTCTTAATCTGCATATAATAATATGCATTCACTGTCTCTGAAGTTATGACGAAAAGGGAAGGAGAAAAAATGCAGATTATCAGCGTTTAAAATGAATGGAAAAGATGCCTCTAAATGCTGAGCCTGACACTGACAGCGTGCAATTCTCTAAACAGAAGTCAGAAGTAGCAAGACATCACATTAATGAACAGTCACAGAAGATTGACAGTGACATATCAATCACATCACACATGCACACAAGCTGTTGCATGTTAAGACGAGCTATGTGCAAATGTGTGCAAGCCTGCAATTCTCATATTGCAACAAAATGACAACTGTTTATTACCCATGCCACGATTTCTCGGTTTCTTCTTTTTCTCGGGAGGAGTAGGAGTAGCTGAAGCATCAGCAGGGCGCTGTTCTACCGGTGGTGATGTTATATTCCATTCTTCGGCTCCTGCAGACTCCGGAAGTTTACCTTCATCGGTATCTGGTGTATCTGCAACAGGCACATCATGTGGAATGACAAAGTATTAATTGGCGAGCGGCATGTTGGCATTTGTTAAGCAGTAGACAGTCTGTATTACTGTAAGAACAAGTTGACTGTTTATGGACATTCAGATGCTATAACAACAATCTCATAGTTAGGCATAATGGCTAAAGCAACAGTTTAATCATCACAGTCCATTTCTTCACAAATTCTAAAATAAAAAGCCAAAATCGCACTCCACGTGACAAGACCTTTAGCAATGCTGAAATATATGCCACTACCTGCACTGCAACAGACTCCAGGTAACCCTTCTGCACTTGATGTTAACATATTAAAACAGATCTATGAATAAAATTTGTTGTGGACCAGACTGCAGCTACATTCTGTATGGAAAACAATGTCATATACATAACCACATACACTGTACAGAGTGTACAAAGAACAGAAGCCACTATAATTTTGCCCATAACTTAGCGAAATGCTGACCAGTTTCAACATGCTTTCACCAGTGAACAGTGAATTTGTACTCACAACGATAAAATCTCCTTAACCACGTCATTACACTACCATGTGCGGTGTTTGGGCTCAAAAAATGCCATTCTCCAGAAAGCAGTGAAGCAAACTATCAAGCAAGACTAAAGAGCCATCTCAATCAGCTGCTGAAAAACATTTGTCAAGTGATGTGAGCATCATATGGTTCACAGAAGAAAACATATTTAATGTGGCCATACAGAATAACTGACTGTATGCTACTGCAGCAACCAAGATGTGGTGAATGTTGTGACAAAAAAGGCTTACCCCATGATCAGCATTCAGTCAGTCATTGGTGGCATCAGTCATTGAGTCAAAAGTTGTCAACAATATACCAGTTTGATACTTGTCACAATCAGAATCCAGAGTCAACTGAGTTAGCTTCTGTTAACTGTGAGATCTAATTGTAGTGTAATTAGAAATGGCGGAAAAAAAGGAACACAAAAAAGCCGCCATTTGTGCCACCTCCATGTCTGTCAACAAAGTCTGACAAATGTAAATCACAGAGTGGCATCCTGAACCAACTCGCTTGCATTCAAACAGTGACAGGAGCAGTGGCTGTAAGTCGAGCTCCATCCGGGATGGAGGCAGCCTGTCAAAGTCTGCCGGCTACATCCCAGATGGACTGTAGCAAGATGACGTCTTCCAGAATTCTGTTCAAAAAGAGGAACTGATGGACTGTAGCAAGATGACGTCTTCTAGAATTCTGTTCAAAAAGAGGAACTGCGGCAGATAAACTTTGAGTAAAAGAAGATAGAAACTGCAGCCTCTGCACTTAACTGCTGCTGCTCATGATGACAAAAGGGCCAGTGGGGCTGATAGAGGAGATGTAGATGGAGCCAACTTTATTAATAAAGTTCTCTCCATAAGGTATTCTGAGGTATCAGGCAGATTTTCAAACAATGGATTCAATTTCAGAATTCAGAGTTGGGGGTCAACATGGCCTATTATCACAAACTAACTAATGCTCTTACAACAGCTCCTCCTATACATGTTCGATCTCGAGCATTTCTTCATTTTTTTGTAAATCAATGCACGGCCACAAATAGGCACACACATATGCATTCTTGTTCACTTAGGGCAGCATATGATGCTCACTGATTTTAAAAATTCTAGTTGACAAGAATTTCAGATAGTCTTAATGGTCAAAGGTCCCACCACATCTTGAGCATGCTGTGCTATATTGTTCATCAGATATATCTTTCAGACTGCTGCTGGTTTTCCACTATTAATATTCATAAGGTAGTGAAGTGACATATTTGGGGTGTGGTCAGATGTTTGATCATTGCTTGACAAAAAATTCATTCCCAAGTCTGTCAGTGAAAAAGGTAGAAAATAGATAACTATCTGGCAAAGTTATAGGTAAAATTATAGTGGCTTCTTTTCTTTGAAGACAAGTCTAGTTAATTCTATTAAATGAATCTGTGTGGCAGTACAATACAGACCTATCGTGGCAGTTTTGGAATCTGCATTCTCTTGATCATCTTCCGACTTTTCTGACATCATCATCAAAAGTGCTGGATGCATGGAAGGGTTCCTTCTCCAGCGTGGTCGCTGTTTCTTCTCAACAAACTTCAGTGATAATGCCCGAATTTGACTCAACCCAGTTTCCGACAAACAAACACCATCCAAGAAGAACGTCTTTGGCACCTTTGGTGGCATTTCTGTACCATATGAACACAACAAGACTCACATGGTAACGAATACACGACAAAAAATTGCCAGAATCAGCGTCTTCAAACTACAGTGGCATAAGAACTATAACAAACCCCACCGATGAAAGAATACCAACACGCGCAACAATGAAACACTCACACATGACCTCAGCAAATGCTACGATGGCTAGACATGGCTAAAAAGCAAATCTGAATTTTAAACTGTAAATTAGTAACATAAATACGAAACATTTCCTAAGTCCACCACCCCACCTTTGCGGGAGGTTGGTGTCTCTGTAGGCAGATTAGGACCCCACCTAATACAAAGTCAGTGTCCTCTGCGGTAACCATGACACCAAAATACTAACTTCATTCACTTAGTTGCTAAGTTACAATACACCAACACGAAAGGCACACAATCTTTTTGGTGATAAACCATCATAGGACTGTATGTTTACAGGTGTATGCCTTTGCAACCGACAGCATGAATTCAGTGAAGGCCAAAAATCGTACAGTGACAAAACAAATTACCGAATTCTTTCTGGATTGACTGTGAAGGCGTCGTGACTGGAGTAGCAGGCGGCAGTGGAGATGACACTGGCGGCGTCTCCAGTGGCACAGCTGCAGCACACATTAGTACATTCGACAGTACAAAATACACAACTGGTGCAATGCATACACTGAAAAGTTGAAAAAGAATTTTGACAAAAAACTGCATCACAAGAAGGGACAGGTTTTCACAGGAGACAATGTAATGTGACATCAAGGTGCAGCAGACACTCTGTCATGCCGTTATTGAAAACTGAATGATCCCTTTTGCTGCATACACCACAGCACAGACTTCCAATGCTTTTCAATGGACAGAACAACCCCAAAAATTGCTCTTGCCCGTGGGGTATCTCGACCCGATCTAACAATGGTTCCTTGGGCCCATAAGAGTCCGCCCCAAACTGCATCTCGATCAGTTCAGTCGTTTGTGCAAAGTACATCCATGTAACCATCACACAGACACAGCCACACAGACGACTTATGCACCGCGTACATGCGATGCAGCCTAGAAAGCTGACAAGAATCAACTTAGTCAAACACAGGAAACCATAACACAAAACTATTGAAACTACTGCTAACAACGCATCCATTTAATGACCGTTTTTCCAGGTAAACCAATCAGTTCCCCCTCGGGTGCTCCTCCTACACCTGTTGCAGAACAAAACCTCTGAGAATTAGTAGAATGGGTTTCTATGGGCTGCGTCTCCTTCCCATCATTCAACCATCAGCATCAAAGTTCTGAAGGAAACACAAAACAGTAAATAAAGTGACAAGCACGGAAGATCATTCCTGCTTCATCAGCAGCAAGTAATACTCTATGAGCATTTAACTGGAGCAATCCTTCACAATGCTGTCTGAATTTATTACTGGCCCGCCTACACATAGTGTAGGGGGCCAGACTAGTAATGGTTGCTGGCGTCTGGCATTGGCTTTCATCGTCTGTAACATTCCACGGCGGGCCTGCAGGTGGCTTCAATCATGCAGTCCAGGCAATGACGTAATGCCACATCCAGTATAATTATAGCTCCAAGCTGCACGGCAGGCCAGTAGTGTTACATCCAGTTAGGGTGACACCTTGTTTTACCATGCACACTGCTATAAAGCCACCACAAACGTAAATATAACAAAAGTAACATTAAGTTGTACACTACACTAACAATGATCTATTCATCTGGGAATAAACAGGTAGGTCTGCAAGGTCCTCAATCACGTTGCACAGTTTGTCAGTAACTGATACCTTGTAAGTCTTTCAGATGAAGTTCATTGTTGACAGGTGCTAGATGAATCACATATTTTTTTTAATAAAATTCTGTGCCTACCTGTTTTAAGACCATGAATGTGGCACACCATCTTAGTTGGCTACATGCTGGTTTCTGAGCTCAGGTAACACGATGCAACCACATGCAATTGTATAAAAAAATCAAACGCATTCAGAGTACGGCTTACAAGGTGCAGGAGCTCCAGTGATTGGTCGGCACAGAACACAGTGGTATTTGTGGTCAATTGCTAGTTCTGCTTCATCTTCGTTGCTTATGCCATCACACGAAGCATGAAGCCACCTAACACACAGACAAGTATTGACTACGTGCTACTTCCATCAATCTCACAACTCATGCGTACATTATCACCTTCAGACAAACACTGACTGGCAATGGACAATAAGATTAGTACCCGTTACAATTTATAAATGGACACGATATAAGAGATATGACAAACTAGGCATGTCGCAACTTTAATGGTTGCAACTTAATGGCCACCGCAGGGTGGGTCACAATAAGCAAATGGATCTGAGCCATTTCTTGGTAAAAGGTCACGGAAAGTAGGTCAACTTTTAGGCGACACATTGTAGATTGAGACTAACGTTCTTGTTTGCCGATGTGACGTTTCGTTCTGGTGATATACAGTGTCAAGTGCGGAAGTCGCGGAAAAGGTGGTCCAAAATTGGTCGGTTTTTTTGCACCCCACATTTGGGGAAAGGGCCCCCAAAATTTATGGGGGTGCATTTGCAAATCGACACCACTTCCAACCTACTGGCCAAGTTTGGTTGAAATTCCATGGCTGGTGTTTCATCTATGCTGACGAAATAAAAAATTACAGCAGTAAAATGTAATGGCCTTGCCTTTGGCAGCAATAAATAATGTAGACAACACCACACTAAGCAGAACTCTAGAATCTTCTCCTTTATCTGAATGTGCTAGCTGCCATGAGCAAGGGCACGAGGCAGTAAAAGTTTGCTTCAACAAAATCCTTCAATTCTTAACTGGGGCTGTTAGCTAACACTGGTTGACCGACAAAACAGTTGTATGTGTGATGCCCTATACACTGAACTAGAATAAAGGCAAGTATCCAGTGTTCAACACACGAGACCAGAACTTAAAATTCCAAAAAATGCATATTGCTTCAGCAGAACAAACCTTTCACAGTAAGAACACTGCAGTATGAGCTCGCCATCAGTGTAGCTGACTAAGCATGCCGGGCACATCTCGAGACTAGCACACTTTGCACACTGTGAGTAGTTGTTCTGCCATGTACAGCTGTCGACGACGCCCGGCGACGTTGCACCGCACGTCACGCACACAATACACCACTTGCACTTCCATGCACCCTGCGGCACCTCGTCAAGTGGCGGGTCGAGGCAATAGATGTGGAAGCTTATGTCACACTCATCGCACAAAATTAGGCGGCTTTCATCGTGAGGCTTGCCACATCCTTCACAGACTGTGCAGTCAAGACACCGCCAGCCTTTCTGCAGCATTGTCTTTGATATCTGGCAACACACATGACATCACACACCAGTGTTTCAATCTAAAATGAGAGTGAGACTACTGCAAACGAAGCTGAAGCTATTCACACAACATCAGTAAGTCATCATCACCAGTTAGGTCACTTACACGTATACCACACTTTCTGTGCACCAGAAAAACAATTCCACTATACATACAACCTTAATCTTTGATTAAATGAACATAACAAGATAACATGCTCAAAAAACACGTGGAGAGTTAGTTGGAGTTATTTTTTGACGTCGCTTTTCGGCACAAACATAAATATATCAGAGATAAAAGGTCAGGGGTGAAGAGCTATCCCTACCCAGTGAAGGAAGGCCAGCGATATATTAACCTCAACCCTGGCTGCCTTTTTGTTCAGCAACCACCCAAGAAAGAAAGAAATCAAGAGGCTCATTTTAATTATTACTAGCGCCTAAAACAGGCAGAGACAACTATCACACCGCAAGACAAAACTAAATCAAATATGACAAAAAAGCATGCATTCTTAACTAAAACAATACATATAACGTAAAATCAACACAAAAACTAAAGCCAGGTTTAGATGCCTCCTACGACATCCGGCCTAGAAATGAAGTGCAAGTATTCTGGTAGAACGGGAATGATGGAAAAGCAAGAAAGTAGGTGCAATGACAGCGGGCAAACAAAAGAAGGAGAAAGTTATAGATACTAAAAGATAAAAGTAGAAGGTAGGGAAGTGAAGGGATAAAAGGGAAACAAGTGGAGAAGTGCAACAACTAGACAAGAGATGGTCAGTGTCTGCACCTTGATGTTGACACAGTATGGATGGTAGCACTGTCCACACTGCACGCATGCTATCAGCTTGCCTTCCTCGCCGACACCGTAGCTGCCACAGCTCAAACACATGTCCTGCTTTAGTGTGAAGTGATCGCGTGCTGAACATAGCACCGTCGTAAAAGCATGATCATCGTCCTTACCATTTTGATCCTGGCTGCCATTGCCCTGCAGTACAGAAATAACAAGCACCTTTGTTGTCACTGTCATTCACAGTAACATTAATACCTCACCTTATAAAAATTCCACTACCAGCCACATTATCCATTTCTCGTGTATGCTGAACAACACGTGAAACAAGTGGTCAAAGAGTTTTGACGTGAGGCCACATCGCAGAGGGGGAGGGGCGGTGGCAGATTTTTCATGAAAAAAAATTAATGTGACACCAGCCATTCAGTTGCAATGCAGTTGGCTGCACCAGTGACACTGATGCTGTTATTGTTTTCTGCTGCATACACCTCAGCAGTAACTCACAATATTTTTCGATTGGACAGATAACCTCAAAAATTGTCCCTTTCCTTTCTGGGATCTGGAACCCCATCTAATACATGGTTCCTTGGGCCAACCAGTCACCCACCCAAATGGCATCTCGACTGGTTGAGCCATTTTCGCAGTTTAGTACAGTCTAGAAGCAGAGAAACTGAACACGAATTATAGTAAAATCACAAACTATCATGTACCTTTTCACAGCTGTTCATATGTTTGAGTTTTGGCTTGGAGGAACGCTTGCGATCAGCAGAGTGAGATGAAGGACGTTTCTTCTTTCCAACCCCAGCTGAGCGGTTCTGAAAAATGTCAATTATGGCATCTTAGTACCTCAGCCAATTCAAATTCAGGTACACTATTCCACCAGCATGATGAAGGGTTGGATGGTGGGGGTTTAATGGTGCTTTCAACAAAATTCAGGTCACACATACTGAAACAAGCAATCAAATCAATACGACATGAAAATGCATAATGCATCACAAATGGCTGGCCACACAGACGGAGTTCATCAACACCAACAAATTATTAACGTACGGATACAAATTCTTATAAACCAACTTAACTGTTGTAAAAATATATGAAAACAATCTATATTGAAAACAGCACTTTATAAAACTGTACCCGCTGCCGACTGGTGCTTCCTTTTTTGCCACATTCACTATCGAATGCTGGTTTGCCAATGCCAGGTCCGGCTATTCTGGATGAACGACTACTGAATACTGAAGGATCATCAGCTTTTGAAGACATGTCATCTCCCAGGCTCATTGACGTAATCCCGGCAGAATTAGTGTCATGCATACCCGGTGACGGCACTGACACAAGCAGCTGCACACCCTTCAATGACAACATCATTTATTCACCATTACTTGTACATTAATAACTACTACAAATAGTTATTAAAAGACTAAAAATCACAATAAGAACAAAGGTAAGCTGATAGACAAAAGTTCAGCAATGTACTCCTGACATGATCAGTGCCATTTCATAATCAATTACAAATTTACGTAAAATGCAAGACACAACTAGAAGAAGCCGGCACTCACAAGAATGCAAACACCCATACCTCCGAGAAAAACCCAGCATCCAGTGCCAAGCGGATGCTAGCAAGTGATGTGGGGAAAACCCGGTCTCGCTATCATCGCTGGTGCGGTGGGGCACTATAGCAGGAAAACCCAGCATAGCTTACGTACAGAGTAGCAGCGGCAGTATTGCACAGTGTCTGAAAACTGACACAGACGTTGTGACCTTGACCTTTTGACCCCAAAATAAATGGGTTTGCAGGACTCATCGTGGAACATTTGTGTGTCAAGTTTGGTAAGCCTACTGCATCGCTTTTGAGATATCATCTGGAAAAACAAACGTGAAAACCCTAGCCGAGAGACTGCAGTTACCATAGATAATTAAAACAATAAATTGACCGCAAACAAGCGACTTAATAATAACCAACCTTTTCCAGAGCATTCAGGTCAATATCCATGCTCGAGATTGAATCCTCCGTCATAACAAGTGATTCCTGTGAGCTTTGTGCCATTTCCTCTACATCATCATGGTTGGACCCAAGATCTGCAGATACTCACAGCAACCATCACATATTTACTACTACCACTGCTGCGTCCACTTAAAGACCATTGTCCACGTAAATCTGGGTCAGCCGTTTCCCCCTTAGGCCCTCCTCCTCCACCTGTTCCAGAAAAGAACCTTCAGGGATTAACTGAACATGGTTTTTATGGGCCAGGTGCGATTCCTGCCATCCATCCATCAGTCTTAAAGCAATAAATGTTAAAGACTAACCCTAACCAGTGGCCTGGCAACTCATCATTTCTTCATCAGTCACCGGACTCCCGACAGAAGAAGCACTGACCCTTTATGCCGGCTCTCTGATACCAGCACCTATTTATACATTTAACAAGTGACCAAAGTAATTTGCAAGAGGTCGCATCACCGTGTCACCCCGTGCGACGGCAAACGCATTCGTCTAATGCGAGCGCTGGGCAGGCACGTTGCCTGCATGCGTACGTTACCATGGGCTGCCACATGTTTCCCCCTCAAAAATTCCCCTTCCCATCAGGGGATCAAGACCCCATCTAAAACATGGTTCTTGGACCCGCATGGGTCAGCCCCAAATGGCATTTCGATCAGTTCAGCTGCTTTTTGCAAAGATCACCCGTGTGCCAACACATATACCATGCTACGTGCGACATCTGTAGCAATAGGCCACATCTATGCACTGCGTGCAGCTGAAGCAGCCTAAAAATAACAAAGTTCATGCAACAGATCTTTAAAAGCAACATCCATTTTACCACAGGCTGCATAGAAGTGCCAGCCATCTCTGTGTTAAGGGCGACTACGATTGTCAACAGGAAGTGGCTAATATTGACGCCCCTAGAGAACTGACAACTTTGAATAGATCGCCAAAAATTTGTTACAGGTGATTATGTTGATGACTCCTACACCTATGCCAAATTTGGCACAAATCCACCCATCTGTGCAAATGGCAAAATATAACAAATTATTATTTATTTATTATATTTATATATTTTTGGAAACATCTCTGCAGGTCTGTCCCCTTCATAAGCTACATTCTACAAACTCAAGGTCTACCACATGCACCAACAATGACACAGAAATATACTACTGTTAGAACTTTGTCACATGCAAAGACTATAGAAGGCACATCAAAATAACACATACCATTCAATCCCTTAAAAATGCCAAAATTCTCAATGTCCTGCAAGCCTCCTTCATCTGTAACACTTGGCAAGCTGTCTGTCAAGCTGCTGGCTTCAAACTGAAAAATCACAGACAAAAGTGACTTTATGTATAGCCCAATGTTATACAAGATAGGTTATGCATAAAACATAAAAATTCATCAAGTCAAAACAGTACCTTCTGCATTCAGTTTTTCAGTTTAACTGGCCTTGTCTTCTTTTCCAAAGTCACTCCAGGTATGACCACACCCAATTAACAGTGTCAAAGCATAGAAGGAACGGAATCAATATTAACCTGACAAGTTGCAAAAACAGTGACAAACCGGAAGAGTGTCTCGATTCTTGCAAGCCAAACAAACATATTCTTCGGGCTTTGACTTAATATGCTCAACTCCGTCATCGCACTCTGAATGCACATATCTGCCAATAACAATCAGAACAAACGCATACAGTGAACATAACCAACAGAAACTCAACACTGGATGACGTCATCTTTCAATTAAGTTTTCTAAACCAAAGCTTAACCTAAGACCCAAAAGTCTGGTTAAACTAATATGTAAACGAATTGTAGGTGAAACCAGTAGTTTCTGTTCCTTTTACCTATAAAAGTAAATAAACTAATAAATAAAATGCAAATAAACCACACTGCATGCATTCAGCAACTAGTGCTTTTATGGCATGCCACAATATGATAAGCATAACCATCCTCCATGTTGGCCTCTGCTGTCTAAGTGAAAAAAGTAAAGTCAATTCAGTTTAAAAACATTACTAGTTTTAGCAGAACTCCCTAGCTAAGTGCACTATGTAAGTTAGTTTATTATTGGATATTTTATGCTGACTGTGACCAAATGGAACTGGGCCTGCATGGTGAGAATGCCAGAAGCCTCGTATCAAATACCAACCACTTACCGCTTGCACTGGGAGCACAGCAGCATCTTGGACTGTGTAAAATGCCGGTAAGCCTTGCAGCAGACTGGACAACAGAGGCCCTTGTTACGCTGCTGGTAGCAGCTGTCACAGACCGAGTAGTTCAGGTGCCAACGAGAGCTTGGTCCACTGCCTGGCGTACGTGATCCACAGTCTCCACATATGCGACAATTCTACATCCACACAGTGCATCCACACACAACCTAGACCAGCCATCATCACAATGTGTTTTCTTCCTCCAAATATTCTCAACTTGTGCAAATGTCTCAGGACAGACCAAAACCTTTTCAATTCCTCTATAGCATCATCTTATCATGTCTCCCTTGGATGCCTAATACCTTCTACATGCATTGTCGCACAATGTTTGATCCCATCAGTGTCATCTTTGCATTCCACATGTTCCAAACCATCTCAGTCTACCCTTCCTAATCATCAAACACAACAACATGCCACTGGAGATGGCATACTTCACACCACTGCCGCGACCTGGCAAACTCAACCAAACCATGTTTGATATCCGAACTGGTGCCGCAACCCAGCAAACTGGACGAAACATGATGGTTTATTTTGTATGGCAGCAAAAAGCTGGAATAATAAAAAACACAATATAGTAAAACTTAACACAAATAGTAGAAATAATGTCCAATAGAAGAAAGCGTAATGTCAATGAATGAATGTCACAACAAATTTATATACATATCATATGTATATAAATTTGTTGTGAGATTCATTCATTGACACTACGCTTTGTTCTATTGGACATTATCCAGTGATTAATCAGAGATTTGAATGCTTTTGCATGTCACAGTCTCTCGGTGAAGGCTGGATCCCATTTGTCTGGCAGCAGACAAGATGATGCCCACAGAACGGTCAGCGTGAAAGAACGCTCAGTGAGCTGTCCCATCGTGATGTGAGCGTTTCGACTTCGGCAATGGCAAGCGACGATGAATAATCATTGTCAGGAAAGACAATTTTTATCGCCCTCAGCTGCAGTGACTCAAGTGCCTTTGTCCGCGCAGCAGTAAGGCAAGTGCCACAGTGAGCAAGTGTACTCCATGACTGGATGGACAGCTGTGGTGTAGAAGCACTGCAGGTCATCTGGTCCAGTGCCTCATCATTTAAACTGCTTTAGGAGGTAGAGACGCCATGAGATTTTCGACGTGATTGCATCGACATGGTACGCCCACTGCAGGTCGTTCGTGACGTGCACTCATTAAATGCCATTACTCACTCCACAGGTGCTCCACTCAGTAACAAAGACTGCGGAAAGTCTCTGTGAATTGGGCGGATCAGCATTTCTTTTGTTTTCCGGCCATTCACAATCATGCCGGCCTCAGTCACCTGTTGCACAAGTTCGTCAACAAATGTATGGACGCTGCTGACCTCCGAGTCGCTTAGCATCACCGTCATCGTCGTATCGTCAACGAACTTAGGAATCAAACAGCCCGGCCACAATGGGTCGATCAGGATGGTCCCAGGTAAGTGCCTTGCGGCATACCAGCGGCCAATCAGTTAGAATGTCACGGATCTTCACACGCTGACGTCTATGTAACAGGAAGGAGCAGATCCACTGGACACTGGCGTCAGGCAGTAACATCATCAAGCTACATGTGAGAACGTTATGATCGACATGATCATGCAAGTCATGTAACATGTCAATCCAGGCAACGTTGTGGTTGATTTTGGCACACTCACTCCATTATGTAAAAATATGACGTCATCCACAAGACCAGAAGTACACAACGTATTGCATTGCCGTCGGAGCAGAACCAAGCCACAGCCACAGGTAATATGTGCAGAAAATTTGTTGAAATTTAGACGTGGTTTTTGTGATAAGCGAGCAGCCAAACAGACAGAGACAGACAGACAAACAGAAACTGATAGACATACAGACGCTGATTGCAATAGTTCGCACCTCCACCGGTGGCTAAATAATTATCCATAAACATGAAATTGTTGTCTATTTGCACCACAAAAAACAATTCGGAAAACATCTTGCCCTGAAAAGATTGACATAAATCTACTGGTCAGGTGATGACAATCACAAAGCAGACATACCCACTCGTACAATGAACATAAATGTCTACACGGGACAGTAGTACACCACCAAAAAACAAGTATGTCCGTCTTCATGGATGGACTTATATCCACACATGCCAATCCTATGTCCATATGCCGAGCGATTTCATGAACGGCGCATCTCTAGCGTGACGTTTATGTCGGCGCATCTCTACGGTATGTTTACATCCCAGTGGGCATGGCCCGCACGCTGGCTGATTCATCCAATTCTGGGCTTCTGGGGGAGCAATGTTCGCCAAAATGTGAGATTCCCTTCCTTAGACGCCGATAAACCGACGTGCAAATTTTTACGCCTCTAGCTTTATCCGCAGCAGAGAAATCCATAACCGTACAAACTGTAGAAACAAACAAACATACAGTAAACGATATATCCACACCTTGCCTATCAGCATGTGTGGATAATTTCAATTAATATGCGAGATGTGACAAGCGCACTGTATCAATTGCTCACCTTGCACTTCCAGCCATTCTTTGGTATTGTTGTCATCACGGGCATAAGGCAGAAAGTATGATATCCTTTGTCACATGTGTCACACACAAGCATTTTGTTGTCGTCACCTGGCTGCCTACAGTTTCATCAACACAGCAATCTTCCTCTTGTCATCTGTTTACATGGACTATTTCTCCAGTGAACATGTATCATAGGTTAAACTAGATCAAGATCCAAAATGTCCGCAACAGGGAAACTGAATGTTCATTCACAGGTCGGATGCTCTTCCTGTCACCGAACTAACAGTGTCAATAAAGGTAAGGTAAAACCTCTAATGGATCACAGACTAATCTTTCTTACTAGGCCACAGACCTCTCAAGAAAGTAAACCACTTAAGTCTGTGATGTATGGGCAGTGGGAAGTCTGACCTATGTAGGGCATAAGTGTCCCCTAATTGGTACCAATTTATACTGCTTGATGACAGAGGCATGTGTGTGAACAACTTGCCTAAGGCTGTTGCCTGAAAGCAGAACGGCCATGAGTCAAGCCTGTGGCCTTCAAGTCACGAGTCCAATGTCTTAACCTATTGGTTCACACAACAGTGTCAGCGCATTGAAGGAAATACACAGCAATAAAAATATAACAGAAAATCCGAGCAAAAATAGGAAGTTACTGGCATAACCAAGTCAGGCATCTTGCCTGAGCATCTAAGACAAACTTAGAAATAACTATCTACCAATGAATTTAAATAATGCTAACACAGAGTATCACGTTACTATTGTATCAAAACCATAAATTCAAAACTAAACCACAATCCCATACCCCAAGAAAAAATAACTGCACCTTTTAGCAAATGTAAAACTCATAAACGAGTTTAATAAAATGTTAACTTAGTTAAGCTGAATATATGTAAATGACTCTGTAATGCACTACCGGTCTTTTAGTAGAAAGCGAAATATAAATACTTTAGCTACAGTTACCTGCATGTCTGACAGATCTTGCATTCAGGACACTGCCACCCAGCACGGACAATAGGATTAACCTCAACCGCTGGATCTAAACAGTTCCCGTGGTAATGCTGGCCACAACTGGTGCAAAACAGCTGATCAGATATGTTGCCCGGCAAGTCACAGACGACACAGCATGCTTCTTGGTTAGCTGTCAACATGCCACGTCAACCACGTTTACTACAAACTCTGGCATGCAAGTCATCAAACAAACAGTAAACTTATCATAAGACAGAATTTAACACAGCACTAGTAAAAATGCAACTCACCAATGGCAACAGCTTCGTCTGTGTGATCAGGACACAGAAGTGACATTGTTTTTATGTCCTACAAGTGAACACATAAAAAACCATCAGGTTTGCAATCAACTCATCATCAAATATAAAAAATATGGTAAGTAAATTTATTTGTACATAATAAGCTACTATTATTTCACGTGAGATCTAATACAAGACATACCACCGGTTTATCATTCAATTTTATCACTCACTGTTTCTATTTTCTGGCAATATGTTAACACAGGTATGCCTGAAACTGCAAAGGGGGACATGCACAGTGACAAAAAATGTCTTTTTATCTTCAAGCAACATTCAGGCAGGACTGTCATTAATGCTGAAAATAAGGACTCCTCCAAAATTAGTAAATGTTTCCAAAGTCCCAACACTCAACTGCAGATAATGCTTAGGGCAAATATGAAGAAATATGAGACAACAAACCTGAAAACAGCCACTTCCAGATGCACACGGATAATGGTACTTTTTTGAGCAACGATTATACCGACAAGTGATCGTCGCACCATAGCACATACAGTAGCTGCATTTCTGTGTTCACACCACATGATTCACAGACTACTTAATGAACTGTTGCTATTGCAACAACTAGCACTTTCAGTTTCCATTTAACCCCTTCACTGCTATCAGGCAGGCGTCATGTCATCATGTTGGTTGGTTGGTTAATCGGAATACAGTGGCGCTTTTAACATAATCTAAGTCATATTGCACCTTCTTTAAAGTAATAATTCACATTGTGAAAAATTATATGTTAATGAATGTAAGTTTCGAACATCATCATATACTTTGGCTCTAGCTGCATGATAGCATGTGTCATCAACTCAAAGGGAGAACACGATGCGTTACAGCACATGAACATAACATCACCTGTCATAGCAGTGAACAGACTTGTAGCCACTGACCAACGTGAGTAAGTAGTTTTTTTAACAGCTCATCAGCACGGTGCCATAAAAAGTTAAGTCGGGTGGATGCATGCGCAAATACAAAATGGTATAGCCAGGGTTCGTACAGACATTAAAAATGCTTTTTTCCAGAACTTGCAAAAACCAAATTCCAGGGTTTTCCAGAACTCAAAAATCTTTTTTTCCAGGACTTTCTAGGACACATTCCATTCAAAAACATGGGTTGCATGAGGTCAAAAAAGTGTATATACAAAATCAGTTATCATTGTATCTGCATTACACAGGGTTCCCACAGGTTAGGCAAAATAAAATTCCCTGACTTTTCCAGATAACTTTAAAGTATTTCCAGGCATTTTGCGGAGCTTTCCACAACAGTAACTAAAAATGTTGATTACACAAAAAGCAGTCTGGTAACATAGTTTATACAAGTTAGTACAAGGTAATAAGTTAAACAAGTTAATAATACTTATACAAGCTAATTCAATTTACACATTACATGCAAAGATTAACTCATAGATAAGCAACTCGCGAAAAATGCGACATCTCATAAAAAAATTCCCTGACCATAGACGCAAATTCCCGGACTTTTCCCTGACTTTTCCAGGTTTACAAAATTCCCTGACAATTCCAGGTTTTCAAGGTTTTCCAGGTTTGTGGGAACCCTTTTACAGTAGAGAAGTGGAAATGCAATACCTGAGGTTGTAATATTCTGTTTAACAGTACTTTATTTTGACCCAAAAGGTGGCAATGTATTAAAAGAAATTGCTCATCTGCTTAGTGACTACTTAAACTAAAACTAAAAATTCCAGAACCGCTGGTTTTTAATTCCAGGATTTTCCAGCACCTATGCCTTTTTCAGGACTTTCCAGGGCCTAGAATTCTGAACAATAAATTTCCGGGACTTTTCAGGGTCTGTACGAACCCTGTATAGCAGCCAAACAGTTAAGGGGTCTAGTTTTCAGGAATTTCTCCAGCTTAGGCTTGG
>Ga0209780_1000978_pt1 | contig 17582 bp, 16 predicted proteins | sample WorMetexBAHAMAS2_FD_187384 | JGI IMG/M metagenome (GOLD analysis project Ga0209780, IMG submission 187384) | Marine gutless worms symbiont microbial communities from Max Planck institute for Marine Microbiology, Germany - Inanidrilus exumae... | ecosystem: Host-associated > Annelida > Digestive...
TAGTGTAGTACAACATTGCTGATATGCAGATTCTATCAAACTACATTATACAATCAACAGATAATGACAGTAACAGTTGTACAATAGTGGTAATGAAGACCTAAGAAAAATCATTCCCATTCGAGAGATAGTTGCTGGCGATGCACAGCTGAGATCGTGTGTTTCAAAGACAAAGTTGACATTTGGACCAAACTGGATACGTTCACCAGATGGCATTGTAAGGAGTCTGTTGTCATCCAGTACAGAGTTCAGTGATTCGATCCACTCGGGGTCAATATCACCATCACAGACGATCCACGACTGAATGTTCTGCGGCTCTTTGACGACTTGTCGAGCAGCAAACGTCAATACGCCATCACTCCATTCACGCGTGTCAATATCGATCTGACCCAGAAGCTGTCAAATGACCGGCACTCAACACTGTCATATAATTACTACCACTATCTAACTGTTATCAATTACTACCACTATTTAACTGTTATCTTAACACAGCGGCAGATAATGTATCAGCAATTTTTTGTCTATACTGAACGCAAATAAACTGTTTAAGCAACACTTTTGTACACGAGATCAACTGAACTTTATGTACGGTTAAGTTTGAAATAAATAGCATTGACACTGTTTATTTTCAAAATCCTAATAGATACTTATCATAGTCATGGTATATAACTCACGTTTCTTTTAGTCATTGTTTAGCACGCATACCACAAGTACAAGAACGTAAACCACAACTGTTACAGAACATTAGTTCAGCTAGTTTGTGTAAGGCAAAATAAATCTTAAATAATAATAATAGTAATAATAAATAATAAGGTAAAAAAATAAAATAAAAATAATAATAATAATAGTAATAATTTAAATGAGAACTATAAGATGCACTTTGATGCCCCAGCATCGACATAAATGCCTTTGCCACCACATACTTAAACAAAGGTGTGACCTTTGACCTTTAACTTTTAACCTGAAAAATACAATCAGGTGATGAGTAGTGGCTAATAATTATTTCCAATAAGTTGTATCGCGATGGCTCAAGTACTTCATGAGATATGGTGTTCAGAATATTTGACCTCGACGGCCTGCTGTGACCAAGAACGTGACATTTGACCTCCAGAATCTAATCAGGTCAGCGAATATTCCCCGTCAGTTTCATCAAAATTGTTCAAGCCATTCATGAGATATCGTGATAATAGCTGACTGGATGAACGGACAAATGAACGAACAGATGGACGAATGGACGTATGAGACACCGAGCAGCCTAAAACCACAATGCCTTAGCTGATACTGTCGAATGTAACACGAACTATGTTCTAACATTATTAATTTGTCTGTTAATATAGTAAATAACTATATGGCTGCATAAGACATAGCGATTGGTAACAACAGTGTCAGCTGATGCCATTTCTCACAGCAACACTAGTCACCTGAGTCCTCGGCATGGCTTTAGGATTCATGACGTAAGTCTTGACAACTTGGCCACATTTCGCCAGTGCATTCTTCAGGTTCTTCCACAGCGTTGTTTTGCCACTGCCGCTTGGACCGACAATGACCACGCCCATTCTCTGACGCAGCTGCTCGTAAAACTCTAGCGTTTTCCGAATCTGCAAATAGCACACCGTCTTCCTGTCTTTCTTTCTTTATTGTGGGCAGAGGTCCATCCTACTTCTGGACCTCAGCGCTGAGACTGTGTAACAGTCCAGTGCACTAGCCCATAAAGAAGTGGGGAATTGGTAGGTGTGTGTGGACGTGTGTATGATGTGTGGGGAGAGCGGGATCAGTAGAAGGTGAAAAGCTTGTTTGGTATTTCTAGCGTGCCCCTTCTATACGTGGTCAACAGTCTGGCTTAGCCCTGACTGGCACTGTGTGTTGCTCCAGCCAGCGGCCAGCCAAGTCGACGACAGCAGCCACAGAGGAAGAAGTAGAGAGGTTCTATCAAGACTTGTCTCGATCAGTTAACCAAGTTCCAAGGGGGACGTGCTGCTAGTAATGGGCGACTTCAATGCCAAAGTTGGCAGAAGAGAACCGTCTGCAATGTCATCCGCGGTTGGGCTGTATCAAGGTATCAATAATACGACTATCGAGTGACAAATTATTGACAACTAATAACACTGATGCAGATGATAACTGTTGTTAAACCTGACTATCGATGACTCCCAAATGCGACTCAACACAGACGTCTTGCAGTGCATTCCTCAGCATCTCGTACTCAATATCTCTGAACTCAACTCCCGGAAACACGTCTTGCAGCAGAGCATCAAACCGTTCAGAATCTGAGTACGTCAGCTTTGACAGCGTATTGATCCTCAGCGCTTGCACAACAAGCTTTGCTTCAAGGCCTGCATCAACTTTCCCTGGTACCGAAAACATAATGTATTAAATAAACAACATTTAGTAATAAGTTATGATAGTATTAATTAACTGACGAATAAATAATAAACATCTGTACAATTACTACTGCCATAAATGTCACTTAATGAATCACAGTTTTTATCCATGCTTGGTATCTATGCAAACCAAAATAACCACTTTGTTTCAAACATACAGTAATAATTAAAAATTACTATAAAAGTTCCTTCATCAAGTAAGCTTTTTAAAACTGATATATTTTACTACTAAAATTACTTTACTTCGCTCAACGGCTTGATTTGTTTACATAGTGTGTTAGACAAAGCCGGCTCTCAGTCGGTTTTCAAACGCACTTAAAATCCTCGCATTCTCATTCATTCATTTCATACTTTGTATACTAGTCATGCTTTCATCAAAGTTAGTTAGTTCATACAAAATTTATAGCTAGCCAGCAAACGGCAGATACATATGTGCAATGGGGTGACCAGTTGACCACTTCGACCCTCGGTCAGTCCTCCATCACTTTGATCCTACTGTTAGTATGAATCCAGAAATCAGGATCGTGACTGAATAGACAGCAACACCATACACCTCAAGCACGGACTGCTGCTGACTATTCACTTAGATCCCCAGCATTACCAGAAGTGAGTGAGCAATTCGTTAACAGCACATCAGCACACTATAGGTTATTTAGTGCCATGAAAATGTTGGATAGGCTGGGAAACCGCAATAAAATAATACTGCCAAGAACCAAGGTGGATATGATTCATGTGCAATAACAACAACTACCGTCATCGGGGAGATTTTTGTGGTTGATCTGAAGTAAGGAACCACAGCCTTTCAGTATTGTTTTCAGAGCACGCAGGCCCCAGTCGTAATGCTGTTGATATGTCAGTAGTTCCCTACACAGAGTTCAAAATTACATGCACTGTATTAGCAGATGATGTACCGCTGCATCCATCTACTTCAGTGCCACCACGCAATATCAACACTCACACACATTCTCTGTCAGCAAACATCAACTGCAAACAGTGCATGACTCAATTGATTGAACGTACACAATTTCAAACGTACTATCGTCATAGTCTCTGCACGACGCGAAGCATAGCTTCAGGCAAATCATGGAAAACTCTATAGGGCGGCAAAAACGATGTTGACGCGTTCGGCTATTACTCTGCCGAAAGTGAACGGATTTGAATAAAATCTGGAGCACTGTGAGCAAATTGTATGGGGCTGGCCCTGGCAGATTTTGGGCGCGATCCATGCAGTAGCGACAGTTTGAAAGGCAGCATAAATTTTGTTTTTGTTTTATCAAGTAAACAATTTCGCCGATTTCCCGTCGTATAAATCTTACGACATTTGAATACAACAACGTCGATCGGTGAGCCGGTAAAAACTTTCAAAACGAAATTTTGAAAATTTTACTGTAAAGGGTCGTTTTTCTAAAAAAATGCAAAAATTGCTCACAAAATTTCCAGGTCTTGTGACTTCCGGCCATAATTCCACAATGGTTACAGATCGCCCGAAATTCACTACCTAACTGACACTCTATGGGATGTCTAGTTTCCATTTTTACCATTAGAATCAATTCAAAGTCTTTCCCCTGGGCTATACGCTCCGTACAGGAAACGTACCTACCCAAATTTTCGACTACGTTCGATGTCTGATATTGCGTATTAAAACTAATAGTATGCTGCAGTGCTGGTGCTGCCTAGCAACCAATATATGGAAGAAAAGCAGACTGAATTGGAAAAAGCAGACTGAATTGAAAAATGAAAATAAATAACGCGGCAGATAACGCTGACATCACTCAGTCACAGGCACGTGACACTAGGCATCGTCAAATGCAGAAGTAAACAGCTTGTGCACGAATAGCGGACCACTTCGGGCGAATACTGTATTGTGTTATTCCACACAATGCAGCCTTTTAGTTTAAACAATGAGGGTGACCTCTACTTCTGAACTTAAATCAAAACAAAAGCTACAATAAAAATCAAGACTACCAAACTTAGATCAATAATAATTTAGTTACACCAATTCATCAGTCTTGGTTGCTGCTAAAGAACATCGTAAGTGCAAAAGAAATACCTTGACAGATTGAATATTGCGACTAGTTTACGTCCAAGGTTGCGAGCATCTTTGAACCCTTCTGAGAAGAGAATCACTTCGGCAATTAGTTCATTGTCGGGTTTAGACATTGCCACTGGCCGGAACAGCTGTTTCAGATTGTCTGGCAACTTCTGCCGTCCTCCGTAACCCTTTCCTGCAGGGTTCATTGTTATGAAGATACCAGAATTTGGATCGACATTAACCTGCAGCGAAATTTTTAAAAAATGTCAAAGTAAATGGAATAAATTTCTCAGTTGATTATGGGTTCAGTGATGACTGATAATCATTTCTTAAAATGCTCAAATGCAGTACTCATCTATGTTTTGGTGATCAAAAAAGGTGAAATGGTAAAAAAACTCTCAGAAGACCCGGAAAGTCCAGGTATGACACACTGACATGTGATTTCATCATCATCATAACTTTTTAATTCACTTAAACAGTTAAAACTATTGCAAGGACCACTGTACTGGCGGAACATGATAGCCAGAGGTATGCTGGACATAATCAGACAATGTCCACAATACTGAGACGATGCGAGACGACTATGGAGAAATATCAGATTACTGGTCAATATGGAAAAGCTGCATCATAATGATCATAATACGATATACCAAATAATAATAACAAGGTGTCGCCCTAATGGGATGTAACACTACTGGTCCGCCATAGAGTGTCGGCAGCCCGACCGCTCGTGCGCTCGGCAGCCGGCCAGCCCACCTGCCCGCCCGCCGTCAGTGTTACAGACGACGTCAGACGACAGATGACGACAACAGACGACGACAGAAGCCAGCGAGCAAAAAAATATACCAAAACAGACACTTGTTATGCATTTCAGCTAACTACCATAAAGTCATTGGGTTCAATTAACAAGTCTGCTCACAACTTCTGTTGTATCTGGGTTGCAAATTTTTGTTCAGGCGGGCAATCATACAGGAGCTAGCTTTCCGTTTCAGTGACTCTCCATTTTGACTCAGCAGTTTAAGGCAAGTTTGCTACATGACAAGAAGGACAACTAATAGCCATTCTGGCTTAGCTTTTGTACAGCCCAATTCTGTTGGGGTTTTACTGATATCAAATGTCAAAAATGATGATGATGATGATATAATATGATAATATTAATAATAATGATAATAATATAAATAATATTAATTAGTGCTGAACAAAATTTCTGCACCTATAGAGCTACTTACTTTCCTTCCAAGAAGTTCCACAGACGGAGATCTTTGCTTAATGGCATCCTGAATGACTTGGATTTGCATTGACACTGCAGACAAAACTGCCTCCTCAAGACGATTGAACTCATCAAAGCAACCCCAGGCACCACACTTGATAAGGCCTATAAATATGCGACCCATCGACTTCACATCAATGCCCTGTGTCAGATACAACAACATATAGCATATCATTTGAAGCCCTAAGCAGCAGAATGCGCCAGCAATATGTCAAAACTGCAAGCACATACATGCAAAACATGCGCTATGCAATCAGTCGATCCCGTTAGCATCAGCAAAGTACCATGAATAACTTTGTACATTGGACCTCGTTAACATTACTGATGCACAAACTGATTAAATGTTTTTTTTATAAATCTATCACTGCTCAGTGGTGTCAGAGACTAGGCACTGGCGTCAGAAAGCAGGCAGCAACGTCCCTTCTCTCTGTGGTCTGGTGGTGGATCAGAAAAGAATGAGGCCATCATCAACACATGGTATTTGTAGAGTGGCCTAAGCAGCAACGCCACCACTAGGACCACTAGGGCCAGCGAATGATTTTACTTGGTGGTACCGGCTCGCTGTTCCAAAGGGCCACTATTCTAAAGGTCAGCTATTCCGACCATACCAAAGGGTTAGGTTTAGTAGGGTTAGGGTTAGGGTTAAGGCTTAGCCTTAAGGCTTAGGTTTAAGGTTAGGGTAAGCAGGGGTTAGGGTTGATAGGGGTTAGTAGGGTTAGGGTTTAGGGTTAGGGACTGGACAGTCGGAATAGCAGACCTTCGGAATAGCGGCCCTCCGAAATAGCGGACTGGTATCTCCTTGGTTGGAGTAATTGTTTTGAGTTTCCTTCAGAGCTGTTGGATGGGTTACAGGAAGAACATCCAGCCTGTAGAAAACTATACCACAGCCTCAAAGGTTCAATACTGGAACAAGGTGTCGTCTTAACGGGACGTAACACTACAGGCCCGCCGTCGCATGCTGCCCCCTGGTGAGTTACGTTGCATATGTGAAGTGTTACAGACAACGACAGACAACAGACGACGACAGACGCCAGTGACCGTTACTAGTCTGGCCCACCTACACTGTGTGTAGTCGGGTCAGTAATAAGTGGAGGAAGCAAATGGAGGATGGGGGAACTGGCTGCTAGAATGGACATAGTGGTAGTGACTCAGTTCAATCAGTGCTCTCTTCAGCACAGTCTTGTCACAATGTGAATCTCAAGTGCATAACTGTGCATGACTGCGCAAAACTTCACCTCGTCACAGTTGAACACGAGAACCTGACGACCAAACAAGCCACCAAGCGCCTTGACAGACTCCGTCTTCCCAGTACCAGCTGGACCGTACGGGTTGCCTCCAAGACCAATGGCCATTGCTGCGCACCAAACAAAACCATGCACAAAAAAACGAGTTTTTAACGTTGTGATACTCCGCCAAAACATCAGCGTGCAAGTGGGAGTCTCTCCAGACATAGAATTTGGTTGAACGCTCTTCACAAAGCCACCTAGTAGATGCATTGGAAATTAAACCTGGGTCCACTGGGTGAGAGTCCATGGCTTACCACATACAAATTGGTTACCGCCGACTGTCAGAAACATGAACTCTCGTGAACAGTTTAAGCTACATCTTAAGACTTGGCTCTTTGAGTATGCCTACATGTAGGAAGCGCCTCTGACAATTAAGTTTTAAAGGGCACTATATAAATGCACAATTTGATTTGATTTACTTTGACTATATATCAAGTGACAGCTGCTGATCACAGACATACAAATAAAACAATGAACATGTAACATAAGTCACACAATTCATTTCTTCTTAAAATAAAAAGTAATTGCAATAAATACAGTGAAACACTGCCCCCAAGCTGGTTTATTATCACAGACTACTCAAATGGACACCACGAAAGATAAACCATTAAAATGTCTAAAAAAACAAAATGTTAGCCATAAAAATCAGAAACAGGAATGTGGCGAGCATACAATGTAGAAAAATTATACTTTAAACAGAAGTAAAAAAACTACTGATTGATAGACTGATAACTGTTGTAATAAATAGTAACAAAATCTCAGGCTCAGACGAGTGCACAATGCTCCATGTGTCCTGAAAAAGTTAAGTTAATTTTAGGCTTGTATCATTTGTGAAACACAGTGATACACTGGTTGACAAAAGCAAATTTTGCCTACCCCATGTGTATCTAATGCCCATATCGAGGATGACCTAATTAAATTTTACCAAGAATCTTTGGGTTACCTAACTGGAACTCTGCTGACATTTTAGGTGCGAGCAAACTAGCTGGACCGTATAGACTGTAAGTTTTAAGGGGCGCTTAAGAACCAAGTACCTGTGCTATCATCCAGTACTAAAGGCTTGATGATGGGTTCAGTTGTTTCAATAAATACACGAGTGTGACAGACAGACAAAAGGACTGGTACATTGCTACAGCATATATCGTGCTATGCATATACACTATATAAATGCACAATTTGAAATTTGTTGGAAAAACTGTAATAAAACATTGCACATTTACAGATGTGATTTGGAATATACTGATAACTCAGCGAGCGAACAGTTTCTTAACAGCACATCTGCAAATATAGAAGGCCATCTATGTGTAGTGCCATTATCAGGTCACAGAATAATAAATAGGTTTGCAAAATGCTAGTGGCCATGGACTCCAAAGATAAAGATAAAGTTAAAAGAACGGCGACATATCATCATGAGACAAACCTTGTGTAAGTGTGAGATAGCACTTGTCCGTGAGTGGAGTGTGTACAAGTTTTGGCGCGTTGCCCTGATACTCATACGTGTACTCAAACTCAGCATTTACCATTCGCATAACACACTGCCCCTCCTTCTTCACATAATACCTGTAGTATGCAAACCAGGTACAATCAAATGACAACAAACAGCGAACTCTGCCAATGTACAACTGCAAGATAACAGATGATGTCAAGCAATTCATTTACAAGATATTACATTTGGTGGCACCGTGGCACAACGGGTAGAGCATTGGACTTGCGATCCGATCAATAGGTCGTGGGTTCAAATACTACTCGGGGCAAAAGCTGCATAACAACCTTGGGCAAGCTGTTCATACCTATGTGCCTCTGTCACCAAGCAGTATAACTTGGTACTGGCAAAGGGGCGGTGATGATGTGCGGTTGGGAAGGTAACCACAGGCCTGGCAGAAAGTAATGGCAGCCTACCGCCGGGTAGATGACGTATAGTCACCTGCAGGCTGACTGCCTGTACACCGGGATCAGCTCTAAGCCCAACGCTCGATATCGAGTATGGGAAGCCTTTACGTTTTTATATAAATGTCACAATACAAACAGCTGACATGTAATAACAACAACAGACATCTAGCACACTTGAAGAAAAAATGATGAAGTACTGGCAATACACAAAGACATGAATCATCTTAAAAGATCGCAAATAGATGGTATCCTCATACGAAAAACAGCACATCTGGTAATCAAATATATCAAATCAAATAGAGGCGACATATTACAACCTTAAAAACATGAATGGTAAAAACTGGCTAGTTTAGAACCAAGTGTAAGGGTGACAAAGTCATAGCTCTAAAACGGCAAATATCACTTTGGTAGGACTTCAGCTAGAACGTTAAGCACGCCCTTGCCAGCGAATTCATATAGCAATTTACAGATCTGCACTGTACACGTAATCCTACAATGGCCATTTATTCCATGCTACAGTCACCTTTGCAGTGAGTTATGATTATTGTCATGACTTTGCTGGTAAGGGTATGCTTAACGTTCTAGGTGGAGTCCTACCTAAGTGATATTTGCCGTTTTAGAGCTATGACTTTGTCACCCCTACACTTGGTTCTAAACTAGGTAGTTTTTATCATTTATATTTGCTGTTTTATTACTAAGATGTAATTTCAAACGTCTGTACTTGCTTGTTCAAAAGATTTTTAAATTTTGAAAAATGACACATGGGCACTATGGAGATATGGTAATTTTTGTATTAAAAACGGCCGTCCGCTATCTTGGATTTGAAAAACTAAAAATTTTAGGAATTGATTGGGTTCAAAGGGGACCTATGAGTATCTTTATTCGCCATTTCAGCAGCACAAATCATACACAAAACTAAAATACTACAAACTAACATACACAATACATCTAATAATACAAAAAACCGAAAAAGAACACAATTAATAAAACTATTCCGTTAATGACTGTAGAACAACATGCATCAATGCGTCATCCTGCCAAAGTTTGTTACAACAGATTGAATGGTTGCAAAAGAATGGCGTTTTTAAAGTTTAACATACTTTATAATGGCTGCAGTCTGCCATGTTGGATTTTTTAAATATGAAATTTTCACTGCCAGTAGGGTTAACAGGACCAATATGCGTCATAGTGTTAACTTTTGTAGCGATAGGTCAAACCATTTCTGAGTTATCCTGACTTAATGGCTTTCAGTATGGAGGCCGTCCGCCATCTTTGATTTCTACATATTCAAAATTTAAATGGCCGATAGAGTTTATTTTCTTGTTTTTTGGCTATTTAGGCACTATATGTATGTACGTACTTTTTGTGACTAATCCAGCTGTTGCTGCCAAATCAAATAAACCATTATTATTATGGGGCCGTTGTGTATCACGATAACAAATTCACTGCAAATGGTTGAACCATTGACGAGATATATCGATTTAACTGTTATCAAAATGCAACAGTCCACCATCTTGGATTTATAGAAATTCAGATTTTTAACTGCCGATACGGTTCAGAGGGTCAATGTGCGTCAGTGTGTCAAATTGTGTGCCATTTGGTCAAACCATTGCGGAGATATGGCCGTTTTTCGATTTTTCAAGATGGCGTCTGTCCATCATCTTGGATTTGTTGTAGCCTTCTCAGACCACCCACGAAGCATAGTTGGTGGTCTTTATTGTTGTGCAAAATTTATTTGGAATCGGCTTTGTAGTTTTGAAGATATGCGATTATCAATGTTATGCGAGTTTGGCTTGAAAATGCCTATTCACGTGTTTTGGGGGTAAAAATGGGAGAAAACAAAAACGTTTTGCAATTTTATCACTCTAGGAATGCAATAACCTGGGAGTGATCATGTCTTACGAATAAAATTGCATCAAAATTGCTTGTGCGGTTTAGTCTCTGGACGCGAGCAAAAATTGGGGTCACAAAAAAATGAAAAAAAAACTAAAAAAACATGCAAAAGTGTTATTTGCTGGGACGCCACAATTGAAGCAATCGGTTTGAATTTTGGCGTGCATGGATCATATCGTCGACTTAATCACCTGTGCCAAAATTTCTGATAATTGCTTCAGTGGTATCGGAGTTCTGATACCCCCAATTTTGCGATTCTCCATAGGAATAGCTGGTTGCCCTTACAACAGTGTATGCATTACCGTGCTACACTGTAAAGGGTTAAGTAAAATTGCATAAGTATATAGGTAAAAGCTTCATAAATACAACCAGGAGGACATGAAGACATCAAACTAACCGCAGCTGTTTCTGCCACTGCCAGTCTGCCACGTCAGTCAAGCTTGATGTGTTCAGCTGCTCCACAACCTCAATATTGTGAATTGTGTCGAGAATGAGTGCCTTCAACTTCAGCTCCAGGACGTGAACACCAACATCGACCTGGCCGGTGCCAGCATCAGACACGTTGACGGAAGTATATGACTCCAGCTGGCTCTTGAGCCGACGCACGAAACCCGACAGATCATGTTGACGGATTGCCTCCTCGCAGTTCTCAGAGAAACGTATCATCTCAGCTAGGCACAGAATCTGCACACGTTACCGTACACAACAACATCAGTACAGCTTTAGTTGACAACACTTAACATGGTTACTATCTTAACAGCAATGCTTACAACAATACACGTATGTCCTCTCTCATGCAGCAAACCATTTTTAACCAACATCTGTACAAAAACAGGTTTACCATACTTGTTACCAAGTGTTGAGCCCGGAGCTAATCCCAGTGTAGTACAGACAGTCAGCCCGTAGGTGACTGTAAGTCACCCACCCAGCGGTAGGCTGCCATTACTTTCTGCCAGGCCTGTGGTTACGTTCCCAGCCGCAGAGCATCACCGCCCCTTGGCCGGTACCAAGTCATATTGCTTGGTGACAGAGGCACATAGGTGTGAACAACTTGCCCATGGTTGTTACGCAGCTTTTGCCCGGAGTAGGATTTGAACCCACGTCCTGTTGATTGCAAGTCTAACGCTCTATACCCGTTGCGCCACCGCGCCATAATTTAACATCTGTAGTAGTTTCTTCAAATTTCTGTGAATCTGTTGCTCAATAAAACGTATGAAACGTAGAAAATCATCAAGCCAGATTAGCTGAAACACTGCCAGTAGGCCAAGTCAGTTGACTAGTGTTTTTAATACAAGCACCTCAGATGGAAAGGCCTCACAGACGTAGTCAGGGCCAAAATGAGAAGGCCTCAACATTCGAGGCTAAGGCCAAGACCTTCAAGGACCAAGGCCAAGACTGTCAATCCAGGCCTGGACTTTGCAGCTGAGACCAAAGCCCGGACATTCAAGGCCAACAATTAACATGCCAAGGCCTAAACCTTCTATGGCAAGGTGAATGGCAAGGTCGTAGTGGATCCTCAAGGCCAAGACCAGGCCTTGAAGACTACATCTTTGAATGGCCTATTTGCAGTTTGTTAGCATGCCCTAACAGTTTGCCAAGATGAATGAAACCAATGTATAACACCTGGTTATGTGGCAGACCATAATAATGCAGCAATCTCAATGCAACACTCATTAAATGTGTTTAAATTATGAATGTGATAAGTGCAGGCAACTGTCATCATAAAAACAAGTGTTGCAACCTGCGAAGGATATTTGTTTGGATCAAGTCCACCTTTACCAGACTTGGCATCTCGGAGACAGCTCTTGAGTAGTTCCCGTAAAGTGTTCTTCATCTCTTCTGATAGGTGACTTAACCAAACCTGAATATAAAATCACTTGCATATGCAGTACTTACTGACGTATTTACAACACTCGCAGAACTCTTAGTTACGTGGTGGACATGAAACTGTCTCTTCCGATTTTGCAGCATTATATCAAATATTACGTAGTTTAGAACTCCATATATGTGCACAGAATTAAGCAAGCAGGCACATTCATCTGCTTTTCTGCCTGCATATTACAGTTGTCTGGCTTACAATCGTAATTCACAATACAAAGAACTAGTTGTCAAAAATTCAAGACAATTCTATTTGCTTAACGTTTAACTTTCTCTTGGTATATGATCAGCATGTTTTAACTTTCAAATTGTAATGCATGTACATTCTTCTCAAGTGTTCAATTATGACTACAACTGAAGAGTTTTAAATTTTAATATATACAAACACTTAAATAAATGAACTCATCAACTATTCTTCACAGTTCATCAAGTCAATAATAGTAGCATTGTATTTTTAAAAACTACATAATACTCAACGCCGATGGCCAGTTTTGATCCAGAAAAGACTAACCTCCACTTGTGGTGTAACCTTAACTTGGTTGATTAGCGAAACAACTTCACCATCAAGAGATTTCATTGCGACAATCGTTGACTGTCCTGAGTCAAACTCTACGCTGTGAATTCCGGCAAACAACTTCTTGAGATGAGTCTGAATAACAGCAGGATTTGTCGACTGACCAAGAATCTCCAGTAAATCATCGTCGCCGATGAAATAAAATCTTGGAAATGATGAACGCTTCTCCTGCATAAACACACAAAAATTACACTCAACTACAAAGAGGACGTCTTCCCCATCAATTCACTCAAAGAACCTCTATTCTTTGGCATAATCAAGGTAACAGGATAAAACTTACAATATAAAAATTTACACGCTAAAATTTTGTTGTGTGTACTCATTTGCCATGTTCCAGTATAAGTCAACAAGTTTTCTTTTAGATAAACAATGCCAGTAAATATACCTCAAGGAATTCATTGAGTGACTTCTGGCAGCGCTGAAGCTGATCAAGCATCTGTGACAGAGTGCCTTTGAGACCAGCACGGTTCACCAGTGATAGAACACGATTATCACGCTTCACATCCGTCAGAATGCCACTGTACAAATAATAACCACAAAACTCCAAACACCAGCAATTTTGCCAGCAAATAATAAACATTACAGTATGCATATTTTAGGATCAGAAATAGGCCTACTGTCAACTATGTCAAAATTTCAAAGTTATCAAGTTCAACTAAGAATCAACTACAACGACCGCCAAAGGAAATAAGCTTGAATTGTGAATCAAATGTCAAAGTTCTCGATTATGAATCGAGCAAATGTGACCACATATGAATTAATTACAAACATCCTAAGCACAGGAATGAGATAAGTAACAAATAGGTTCACGTGTAATAAGTTGAAAGACAGACTAGGAATAGATAATATAATTACAAAGTTACAGCAATAGGTTGAGATGGTATGGACATGTTTCAAGAAAAGACAAGAATGACTGAGTAAAAAATGCATCGATTACAAAGTGGAGAGTGTAAGACATACAGGCAGGCCACAGAAAATCTGCAGAAAGGTTGTGGAAACAAGACTGTCAAAACTGACAACTAAATAAGAAGGACCGCAGTAAATGCAGGAAATTAATTTAAGATATTGTATAACACTCACAAAGACAGGAAGTAAGTGAGCGACAGTTTTTTGTACCAGTTCAGCCGGATTTTCCTGGACAAAGGGCCACTAAATGGGTCGTTGTTGTATCCTAGCTGCAGAAATATCCTTTCCACTACACTTCATAAAACATCAGCTGTCAGTAGTTTTGCCACTTTATATCACGTTGCACAGAATTTCAAAATTACCTCATATGTCGTCATTACAGCAAAATAAAAACTAAATGTGTAAGTACGTGTATAAAATATAGCTCACCGGAATTCATCGTCGACCTTTTTGAATCGACCCTGTTCTTTTGGAAGTGCTCCTCGTCCGAAGATCGGCTCAAGGTAGACCCACTTGCGCTGGATCTGGTTGAGATTCTGCAGAACAAAGTCGAGATCAGCCAGACGTGTCTCCCAGATGGACGCCTTGTCTTGAAAATGCTTGTAATATGGCGAGTCTTTCAGTGACTGCAGTAGAGACTGATTGTCTCCAACCTATCACGGACAACACAATATTAGTAGCAGAAAAAATTCACCAAAACAAAAAACAATTTTTAATAAGTATCTTCATACAGGGGCTTTCCGATGGCAAAAATTAACAAGGCCAAAGCAGCCTTTTGTGCACAGTAGCAATCATTTTCTATCGATTTAGATGATCTTTGGTAGAAACAAACATAAACATGGACTTTTTAAGAATTCAGAAGAAATGGTTTTAATACCACAAATGACTCATATACTTGTCAGCAGAAAACTATCAGGGTCATTAGAATGACAGTCTACTGCCTTATGTACCGATCTATGACATCGATTACAGTTTGTACTCGAAATGGCCACCATTTTCACAGACACAAGCCCACAGTCTGACACGCCACTGTCTCACTGCTTGGTTGATGATGTCCTGACTAAAGTGACGCCATTCTTCGACTAGTCGCTGCTTCAGATGGTCGACGTTGCGTACTCTGGTGCGGTACAGGCGTTGCTAGAGCACACCCAGACTTCATAGTCTAGTGAATTGAGCTCCGGGGAACTGGGCAGCCACATCAATGGTAAGATGAAATTTGGCATGTTTCAACATAAGAACTGCACCATCTCTCGAGCTCGGTATTAAACTGTTTCAGTAAGCAATGGGCGTTCACAGGTTGGAAACTGACGTTTTCAAGTTCAACTTTTTAAACTTTTGTACCTCGGCAACTAGGCTGTAGATTTTGTTGAAACTATTACCATTCACGTTAAATACATTGTAATTAGTGAAGTTAAAATGATATATGTTTCTGTTGAGTAATGTTGTATTTATACATATTTACATTTTGGCCTCGTTTCAATTGTTGGAGCACAGTGTACACTCAATTTACACTCTTCCATCCAGACTTTACTATACATTACTGCAACAACACAACAGGCTGAAGTACATTGTTCACACAATGCATCATGATATTGTCTGACAGGAAATTATCGTGCATATTTTTGTATTAAAAATGACAGCTTGTAACGAGACAATACCAACCTGAGTAACAAGCTCTTTCCATTCTTTAATCAGCATGACTTTAGCCTTGTGGCTGTCTTCGTACTCAGTCAGCTGGAACACTGCTCCGGCGCCCCACATCTCCAGCTCCCTGAGAGCATCTCGAATGATCACCTCGCCTTGTGCCCGCATGTTCAGTTCCTATGACATGATGCACTCTTCTCAAAAGGCACAGATTTGTATAGCACTACATTATGACTCCCAGCTGCATCACCGAACTTTGGCTGGTACTCATTTCCTGTCCCACAGAGGGCAGAAGGCTGATTTGACCTGGGTGACTGGTTAAATATTGAAGTGGTATGCCCGTCCCGAAGATGGTCACCCAACCCAATACCAACCAACTGATAGTGCAGTGGCACTGGGGTCCAGAGTAGGCTGGACCCCTGCCCACAATTACAAATAAACGAACGAACCTACAAAATGCTCACAATTTTTAAGCTGTCTGCTTACATATACAATATGCATAAATCAACTACATGATGTTAACTACAATACAAGCGTTACCAATGAAGGGCACTTAAAGCCGTCGAAAACTGTCGAATAACGTAGATTCAAAATCGACATACCTTCAGTGCATCAGCACTGTTGATGATGGCATCCGAATGTGCTATAAGGTCTCCAAATGTCAGCTTCTCCAACGTCATGCTTTTTGGCAAACCGATCATACAGAAAAGCTCAACCCAGTTGTCTTGAGACAGTGGTTCACCGCGAACCCATTTCAGCACCGGAATGACCAGCTGCTCAACAAAATCCAATCACTTCATCACCTTACATTTGTCTCACACTTATCTACCACATCACAACAGTGGCAACCCATAACATCACACAAGTAAAAAAGTTATGACAAAAATCCACCGATACAGATTAACATGTAACCCACGAAATTAACATTACGTACACAACTGTTCTACTGCCATTATACCTGTTAACCCGTGTTAGCCGGCACCCTCAGATAAGAACTCGATTTTTGTTGGAGCAAAGTTTAACCACACACGTGCCTTGCCAGTGGCCACTAGCACACTTGGATTCAGCAGAATACGATAGAGTTCTCCCAACTGGTGTTACCTAAACTGCTTACACACCACATTCAGCTAGTAACAACTAAAAAACTGACAAAACCAATACAATTTCTCGCACTGCATCATCTCCATATCATAACACAATTAAGATTGAATAGACAAAATTAGCACTAATAAAAATTAATTATACATACTGCAGAAAAAAAGACAAAATGTTACAAACTCAGTCTTACTTACCCTGTACCGATCAATATCTTTCATCAGTTTCACTGTCATAGAGGTCTTGTTAGCATCTTTTAACTTCTCCAGCCACTGACCAAGGAACTCCTCAAAATGATAATATTTACTCCTAAATTCATATAACAAATATTCAGTAGTCAAACAAGTGCAAACCTTTTTCACTCTGCTGCTGCTACCTACCACCACCACCACCACCATTTTACGGCCATTATACAGCTCAATCTGTGTTAGCTGGCAGCCCCAGTTAAAAACTGGAGGATATTGTTGGAGCAAAGTTCTACTGCCCACATGCTCTTGCTGATGGTAATTAGCACAATAATTAATAACTTAGTACAAAATGGCCTTGTCATTAGAAAGAGCAACGGAAAATAGCAGAATGCTATCATTGATACTACTTTTTAACTGGCCGTCTTTTTCTCTGGAATTACTCCAAAGGGTCAGTTTCTCAAAAAAAGAGTGTCATCCAACCAACTGCATCAAAGCACTAAAGGAACTCAACGCACTGACTCCAACTAGGGACAATCAACCCCCCC
>Ga0209780_1000979_pt1 | contig 17576 bp, 9 predicted proteins | sample WorMetexBAHAMAS2_FD_187384 | JGI IMG/M metagenome (GOLD analysis project Ga0209780, IMG submission 187384) | Marine gutless worms symbiont microbial communities from Max Planck institute for Marine Microbiology, Germany - Inanidrilus exumae... | ecosystem: Host-associated > Annelida > Digestive...
TTCCCCCCCCCCCCCCACACACACACGCACAGACATGACAGCCTAGGGCCTCGCACCTGCTTCCGCCGCCACTGCTTTGTCACTTACTTCAAAAAAGTCAGTCGTCAGCGAAGCGATCACACGAGCCGGAAAACGAAAAGACTGGTAATAGAACAGTAATGTGCATAAAATATAACGGTCTGCAGCTGTCGGTACAACTATCACAAACGCCAACTAACCTTCTCTGGACATGCCGGCACGTAGACAGGTCTGGAAGCGACAGTAGCGGCACGAGTTGCGAGTTCGCGGGTTGATGACACAACTCTGGCCGCTCTTACACACGTACGTCGCATGCTCCGTCAAACCGCGACGAAAAAATTTCTGCGCAAAGTCAACAAGTTACAGTAAGTCTGGGAGAGCGAGCGGAATTTAACAGCGTGTCGATACACGCAACAGTGTTGGAGAATATTTAAAATACAGGTATATAAAATAACTTGCATTACATTATTACTGGACCGCCTAATGGGCCAGCGCGTGGACGGTCGGCGCACCGGCGGCCGGGCGCGTGGGCGGTCGGGCGGCCGACACTGCACGACCGGCCAGTCGTGTTACGTCCCGTTAGGTCGACACCTTGTTTAGTATTTTAAATATTTTTGGGAATCATCGCGTTCACGCATTGCATAGATGCGGCCTACTGCTACAGATGTCGCACGTAGCGTGGTCTGTTTGTCTGTGTACTGGTCACGTGAAGGGGATGTACAAAAATAGCTAAACCGTTCGAGATGCTGTTTGGGGTTGACTCTTGTGGGTCCAAGGAACCGTGTATTAGATGGGGTCGAGATCCCAAGCGGGAAGAGGCAATTTTAGGGGTTGTCCGACAAACTGAAAAGCATTGAGAGTCTCTGCCGCAGTGTACGCAGCAAAAGGGATCATTCAATACTCAATAACGGTACGACATTGGACTGCTGCAGTCGATGCTCCCGACTGGTCGGCGTCACATTAAATTGTCGCCGTGAAAAAATCCCCCATGCGACGCCGTCGTTAGTCAAATTTCTTAGGCCACTTGTTACAAGTAGTACAGTATCTGGTATTTAAAATACTCTTTTGTAAGTGTGACACGCAATGCATCATTTGGGAAACAAGTCTTCCAGGCCATCGACAAAACTGGCAACCAAATGCACATCAACCAAGAACAAGAGCTCGGCAGATGCTGAGATGGACGACCGTGGCATAGCGAGAACAGGAAACCAACACTCAACTCCCTCTAAGTGGGCTGAGGTAACCCTTATGTTCTTTAGCCGTCCTCGATCCGAGAGTTGGCCACACCATGGACGTACTTTCTCCATTTATCTCTGTCCTCTGTCATTCTGACTTTGACTCTTTCACGGATAGTCCTGTCCACGTATTGATGTTGTCCATCCAGGCCGTGCATGGTCTTCCTCGCCTGCGTGCACCCGGCATTGTTCTTGTATTATCTCTTTCTCCAGGCAACTGGAGAAAGAGATAATGCAAGGAGCACAGCCATGTTACGTGACCCTTATACCGAAAACTAAACTAATTCGTCCATTTAGCCTACATTTAGCCACGACACACCAACGTCGCCTACGTACACAAACATCAACAAACAAACAACTTTGGCCACATGATAAGCATTGTCGGCTGAAAAGTACATGGAACACTTCATTTACCAAGTGCTCTAACGCTTGACGAATCTTATGTTGGAGGAGTAGGTCAGGGTTACGTGATTCGTTGCAGTGGGCGGTAGGATTTCAGCAGCAGCGACGGCGTAGGCTTGGTGTGGAAGGGGCAGGTCACAGCATAATGTGCCCAATAAGCTACAGGGTCGATGCAGAGTATGCGTGTATCTCAACTCGAAACTCAACGTGGCGGTAGGGCAGAAGTAAAAAAACAAGTGAGGAATGGGGCAGCGTGCGTCAGACGGCGGTCTAGTCGCCTGCAAGTAAACAACTGCCGGCCGACCGAGTGTTTATATCGGATCCGTATCTCGCAATAACAACGCTGAGTCACGCCAGCTCAGACGTCGCGCGTGGCGACCGCCAAACATCCATCCATCCACGTCAGCCCCAGCCAGCCGCATCGTCGGCCAGTGAGGGTAGGGGAGGGCAGAGACTCACCTTGCAGCCCTCGCACGTGATGGCGCCGAAGTGGATTCCGTTGGCGACGTCGTGGCAGACGACACATAGCTGCTGACCGGCTGATAGCTGTACCTGCGCCGGGCGAACTGACCACGAACACGTCACACATCACGCATCTTACGAGGCAGTTCATTACTTCACTAGAAGGACGTCTCCGGAATGATCTATTTAGTGTCGAGTGGGACGTGAAACCTTAACTCAAGCAATCAGCGACACGGCTCACGCTCATTACAACGTTGGCGGCACGTTCTTTTTTGACCGTCATCTGTCTGTCTGATGTTTTTAAACAGGAAAACCCAAAAAATTGTGAGTGGGGTTTCACAAAATTTGGGGCAGATTATGATAAACGAAGAGATGGTTAAATTTAGAAGGTTAGGGTTAGGAGTCGGTGTTAGGGTAACAGTTCGGCTCGCACCTGCTGCTAGCCAGTAACGATGTGGCGTGGCGGAAGTTTTCGCTCTACTGGGTGCTCTCTAGTTAAACTAGAAACTTCTTAAGACATTAATTACACCCATTCGTCCCTGCAGGTTTCATATCCATGCCCAACCATCCCTACGAAAATCTGTTTCCATACCTAAGACTGACTAGTCGACTGAGTTAAAGTTCAACGTCCCACTCGACACAAAACAGGTCATTTCAGAGACGTACTTCGCAGCCGGTACATGTACTGAAGAAACTAAACCAAACCTAACACAACAACAAAACCAGACACTCCGTCAGCACTCAGCAAGTACCAGCCGCCTGGTCATACCGACCATCAAACTATCTACTGTTGGCAGCCGTGCCTTTCCGGTTGCTGCAAGTTGCAACTGCAAGTTTGGAACGGTCTGCCAGAAGCCCTCATCTCATCGTCATCACTGCAGACTTTCTGGCGTCAATTAAAGACTCTTTCAACTTTCGTATCCATACCTGATTCTCTCGACTGCTTGTCTGGCATCGTTACAGTGGTCCTTGTAGTAACGTTGTTATTCAGACCACTTTAAAAACTAATGTTTACTCACTTACTTACTTACCAGGAAACCTAGACTAACGCAAATAAACACTGACAAGAAGATGGGACTTCGCCGCCCCAGCGTCAAAGTGGATGCCCTCGCCACCTCGACGGCCTGATGCAACCGTGACCCATGATCTCTGACCTTCAACATCTAACCAGGTCATCAGCACGGGCTGGTGGTTATTCCCTGTAAGTTCCACCGAGACTGCTCAAGCCGTTCGTGAGATATCGTGGTAACAATCTATCCGGACGAACGAACGCACGGACGGACGTACGGACAGCCCGAAAACATAATGCCTTCGCCGACATTGTCAGGTTGCAAAGACATGAAAACTAAACCGACGTCTGGCACGATATCCAGAAAAGGAATGGGTCTGTTTTTATGAGCGTGGGGCCGCCGCATTATCGCGAGAAGCAGGTCGGTTGGTATACCTCGTCGGTACATTCCTGCTCGAAGGCACTTCTGATAGCGGCAGTACTTGCACTGCGTCCGCGTCGACACGCTGATGTCGCAGTCCTTGTTCGCCTTGCACACGAACGAGAAACCGTCACCGGCATAGCGCAGAAAAAACGTCTGTAACACATACACACATGCCTGCTAAATGTAACATGTCCGTCCTCGTCGCGTGCTGCCCCCTGGTGAGTCACGTTGAGTATGCGCCAAATGGACAGACGGACGGACGCTAGACCGACAACAAACCGAATATTCTGAAATCTCGGTCCTCCTCTGACGGCAATGAAATAAGTCATCATAGGCCTACTTCCGGTTTTGTGAATGACGTCATGTTTTCATTAAATCATTCAATGTACGGATGGGTCAGAATCGAAGACGACACGCATGTTTCGTTCAGTTCACAAGGTGGCGGCTCCGGTGGTGAAGTCTGCCATCTTCGACTGCATCTGGTTTGTGTTCGACAACGATAATTATAGCTGTACATCAACGATCAGGCATTAATAGGTAGAAAACTAATAAAGGTAGATCAGTATATAATAGGATTAACGTCACTCTTTTCATTTTATTACCAGAACTTATTATCCTAACCCTAACCCAAATCCTAACCCCAACCCCTAACCCCAGTAAGCCTAAACTAAAACTACGGACCCGGCCGGGCCCAGTTTCATGCCGTCAGGCCGGGCCGGCTTTTAGGCCACGCGCTTACTGTTCGGTACTGTAGCTGTACCGATATATTTCCAACGTGGAGTGAGTGAAATAGCTCGTCTACCGATGTCCATACACAGCCTGTTGATACTACACGTTACGTGAGAAATGTCACGCCAAACGGCCGTGTACCTACGGCAAATCATACCTGTTACAGCGCTTGACAGTAGACATTTGAAACACCGTTAAGTGTATAAGCAAATAACACAACTTAAATTGCTCAGACTAACCGCACAACCGAGCTGCTACGATTCCTACCATTGAAAAGTCCTTAAATTAACTTCCACGCTATAGCTTCTTACAGTAGACTTTTAAGACAAATGCAGCATAACGACATTTGGCTACGATCTCCTAGCTACTGTTGTTGTTGTTGTTGCTGTTGTCGGCGTAGTGAAGAATTTGCTGAGTCATTATACGATCGTTAAAATTGTATTTGGAAATATGTGTAAATCACTGTCCGTAATTTTATTGCATGTAACAATGTCATATTAATACGCTGCTATTGTATATAACAAGAAGCTCAGCTACCGCGAGGGACCGCGCGACGCGCTATGTCAGCTGAAATGTTGTCAACTACTGCGCAACTGTACGAAAAATTACATTTGAAAAGGCTTGCAATATGCCAGTGACCGTGAAGGACACTCAAGGTCATCGGAATTACCATCATTCGATAGGCCATGTCACTTCCTGCTAGAGCTCTGAAGTAACTACGGCTCTATCATGCACCGTTTCCGAGATATTACCACATAAAGTGACTGGCGCACAGTGACTGTTGCTTCTTTTGCGCCGTGTACAAACATTCTTACTTACTTACTTACATATACAGTTTATGTGACAGCCTGTGAACTCAAGAAGTCCTTCAGTTTAGATAACACTGTAAGTAAATTACAAGCCACGTGTGCTTTCTGATTCAAGTAGAATAGAAACATATCGTAGATAATTTCCAGAGATATGGCAGTTAGAAAGCAAAAGTGACCTTCAAGGCCACTCGATGTCATACGATTTCCATTTTATCTTCCACTGCAACTATATCCATCCTGTACAACGACCGAGATATTACGAGTTATTTCCCAAAATCACGTGACCCTGAGCACGTCCCGTTTAGGGGAGGGTAATCTGTCTATATAACTACTCATCAGCATCACCATAAATCTGAAGTGCCTAATTTCACCCATTCCAACAATATGATCGCGGGCCCCAAAATTAAAGAACTGGATGACGTGACCTTCATGTCCCTTTCAGGAGTTGCTCTTCATGGTCTGAAGACGAAAACAAATCGATATCGGTTCGCTTAAATGGCTACGAAACATTTCATGATGCAACCCCGTGCGAAACAAAATCCTTTCACAACCCGTCAACGGACCACTGAAAGAATTATATTTTATAAAATTATGCTATTCACGACCTGACAGAAAGAACTACACGCATACTGGTATTATAAACTTTTTAGCACTTTCTTACCTTAGTAGCTTGTATCACGTAGGCCCGTATACCGTAACAGCCGCCAGTTCAGCCAGTGCCAATATAATTATTGCGTAGGCGACTTGTTTACATTCAGCAGACGAGCGCTAGCTGTAGGCGAGTGAGGCTATACATGTAGGTCATTACGCACGCCGGCATAGAAGCAAGGCGTTCAGTCGCGTCTGCCTGTTTGTCTGCCTGTTTGTCCGCGCTCTAAAAGCTCCGAAAGCCTGGTAGGCTAGCGAGGGTTCCGCGCTTACGGCTTGAGCTATCAACACCCAAACTTTGCACACGTATACTCTATAGCAGTCGCTCAGCATGCATTGACCCAGAGGTTAAAAGGTCAAGGTCACACGGTTACGAAAACCATCACGGTCACACGGTTGCTAGACGCGTGCCGCTACGGCCGTGAGCTGCTGCTGCCGGCGTGGGTCTGCATGTCGATACGACTGTTTTTTGTAGTTAAGCCAGGCGCTGAGCTGCGGGTCAAAACAATATCATTCATTTGCATCAAATACGTCAGCATCACCATCACTGATTGTCCGTCGCACGCTTCTTTCCACCGTCGATGACCGGGCGTTCCAGCTGCTGCCAGACTGTGTATGGAGCAATCTGCCTCAGCACACCACCTCGGCACCCTCACTAGCCTACCAGGCTTTTAGAGCACAACTCAAGACCTATCTCTTCTCACTGTTCTTCACGCATGACTGTAGTGCCCGCGCAGTCACTTATTGTTACTACTTCGCCTGCGGGAGCGGTTGCGAAGTATTGTGATGAGTACGTCTGCATGTGTGTGTGGGTCTGTCTGTCTGTCCGCGAGGATATCTCTGGAACAACAAGCGAAATTTTTTATCAAATTTTTGTGCATGTTGCCTATGGCCGTGGCTCGGTCCTCCGGCGTCGTTATGTACTTCCGGTTTTGTGGATGACATCATGTTTTCTTTCTATAATGGGCCATATAGCGGTATGAATTTCGCTACGAAGGACCGATTTTGCTTACAGAGAAATTTGGCGATTAATGGGAACAATTACCGAAACGCACGTCATCGGAGCTACTGTTACTATGGTAACGGTGAACGTTGGCGGAGAAACAAATATACCAGTGACTTTTATGGATGGATGGAGGAACGCTAAGTTAATTTAGCGTTAATGGGACTTAGGTTAAGGATGCATAAAAGATACAGCGGCACACGACAGGGGCAGACGCTTGATTGCAAGCGTTGGACGAGTCAATTATCGGCCGCGAAGTGGGCGGTATGATTGCACAGCGCGGGCGAAGTCTGATGTTACGACTTCGTAGTTTTTGGACATTTTAATCGTTGGTTCATTACACGGCATCACGCACTGACGCTATGCGGACCTACACGTCATCTGCGCAGACGCGCTTACGTAAATTACGCTAGTCACATTCAGTGGTTTGGCGATGTTGGTCGTGCGACGCTGATAGGAAGGGCATCTGACCTACAGAAGCCAATACTGCACAAACCCCGAAAATTCGCTTCTGGGAAATCCGGTCAAACTGAAAGCGAAAGTATGTGAAGTTCCGCCTTCAGTGTACTAGACAGCCCGCTGCAAGGTATATAGACCTTCCTACTTGTGCCTTCTGCACGAATAGCCTACGCTGCTGCCACTTATGGCGAAGCTCCGCCTCCATCGAAGCTCCGCTCAGCGTTAAAATTGTCAACTTAATAGTATGGACTTCTGCTGGTACGGTACAAGCAGAAGTCCATACTATTAAGTTGACAATTGTAACGCTGGGCGTAGCTTACGACGGAGGCGGAGCTGTACGGGCTTGTGCTAGCTTAACTTGATTTAGTCCCCGCAGGCTCAAAGCGCCACAATATATGTAAAGTACTCTGAAAGAGTACATATCCCCGCGAAAGCAATCGCCGAGTTTTTTGACCGTTACTTCCACATCCCTCTACCGATCGTAACGAAACACGAACTTTGTCTTCCTTTTTCCCCTGGGAACATTCCTATAAAATTTGGTACAAATCCGTCCACAATCTTTTTAGTTATCGTGATCACAGACAAACACACAGACAAACCAACACTGGTGAAAACATTCCCTCGTTTTCGCGGTGATAATAATAATAATACACACGTTTCTATGCCGCCATTAGGTGGTATAAAAAATATGTCTATTATTATTATTATTGTGGCGCTTTGAGCCAATGGGGACTAAATCAAGTTAAGCTAGCACAAATCCGTAGCAGCAGAGGATGAGCTCTACACAGTGCAACTCGATATGGCGTATTCAGGGCATGCCAGTATATAGGCCATGACACCTTTGAAAGTCAAAAAAAATCCCCATTTCTGATTTTATGCATGAAGTCAGCCTCTTTTATTACAAAAACCAACAGAAAATGCTGTAAAAAAGTACTTTACTTGAAGTCAATTAATAATGAAATTCTGCACATGTCAAAAAAGTTTCTTGCTCGATTACCGTCTCAATCCCTTTCGACATACCCTCCGACAGATCTTGCATACATCGCTCTGTGTGAAGACTTCTTCTTATGTACATAAATACACTTAAAAGAAATGAAGTTTTTAAACGCTTCATCTTTTCCCGTTTTACTTCAGTCGTGGTCCGTGTTCAACAGACAACACACGCTAGAGTTATGCAAGAGTAATAACGCGGCAAAGGAAGACAGGTCAGCGGGACACGACAGCCGATCAAAACAGCTTTTCCGAGGCCGGCAGAGCGGGCAGCGAGCGGCCGCCGTTCGGCCGCTCGTAAACAGCATCGACGAAGGAGGAGAGAAAGGAAGACGGGTATCGAACAACGGCGTGTGACCAGCGGCATCACGTAGACTGGATGGCACAGCGCTGCTACGTGACATTCTGAGGTCGGCATGACCCAGTGTTATTTTAGTTCCGAATATCTACCGACCACCGTAATAGAATTTTGACGAAAGGCCGCATCGCGTGTCATGCCGTCATTGACGACTGAGTTATATCTCTTTTGCTGCATACACCACAGGGGAGACTCCCAATGCTTTTTAATAGCCCGGACAATCCCACAAACATTGCCCTTTCCCATGGGGCAACATCGACCTCATATAATAATGTTCTCTCGGGTCCACGCAAGTAACCCCCGCCCATCCGCATATCGATCAGTTCAGCCGTTTTTGCAGGGCTTATCCGTGTGCCCAAACAGACATACACACAGACAGACCATGCTACGTGTGACATCTTGTGCAACAGACCGCATATACTAGGGCAATGCGGCTTAAAACGAACAAAATGAACAGAAATATTTAGCATACTGGTTCATCTTAATCCTATCTACCTAATTAATTTCGTAGGTAAAGGTCACAGACCAAATTTAAGGTCACAAGAGGAAAAAAGTTGCCAAAGTAGTCAAAGTAACCTAGAAATACGGCTTTTCTAGTTCCAAGTTATAGTTTTACAAATAATTAGTTTCACCAAATAATTAATAATCTGATCTCCCATTAACGTCAACGGGAGATTAATTTGCGGTAGAAAAACCAGCCTATGAATTTGTATTTCGCCCCATAGTAGGGGTGTTAAATATTGTGATTGCGTGTCCCACTGTACAATGTCTGTCTGTCTGTTCGTTCCCATATATCTAAAAGCCACATGTCCAAACTTCATGAATTTTCTGTAGATGTTAACCGTGGTTGTGTCGGTTCTTCTCTGATGAAAATGCAAAGTTTAGGCCTATACATTCTGTTTTGTAGATGAGCGTCACGTTTTCACATAATACAGCTGTTGGGGCAGAATGATCAAACTTGAAGACGACGCTGTTTCGTCGAGTTTGTCAGGTGACGGCACTATTTAAGCACTTAAATATTTTGATTATCTTGGATTAAAATCACAATACACACTGGTACATCCATTGCGAAACAAACAACTAAATAACGTTATTCGATTCGAGTAGAAAAATTCAAGAAATTATTTTCAACAAGTACCATTATCACACTTGCCTGGAATACGAAGTGACTGAAATTATTTTCGATACAAAGTTAGTTTATATTTAGTTTTTACGATAGCGGAAAGCGTAATGTAACAGTCTGGCGTCCGTCCGTCTGTCTGTCCTGTCGGCATATTCACCGTAACTTACCGGCCAGCGTACATTTCGGCCTGACAATAAGGAAGACCGACAGATTTGTTGCATAAGTTTCAGCTACGGTCAAGAGTTAACGTAAATAACACTGGTGTGACCGTCTGGCAAGAGGTGAGCGAGTGCAGGATGGCAGTGTTCATCGACCGACCGACCGACTAGTCAGACAGTCTCACTGCTGCTGCTGCTGCTGTTTACAGCGCCATTATCCATCACCACCAGTCTCCCGAGATCCACCAACAGCAAACTGCCACCCCCACCCTCGCTGATCATAGCTCTACAGTACCGTCTTATCTATGAGGCCTGAAGCGCAATAGAACCGGCAAAATCTTAGCAATATATCCACCCGCGTATTTACGGTTTCATAGTATCCTGGCTTCTTGATGAATTACGCATGACCACTTTAGTGGTCCAGGTACTGCCATCCAGTACGTGTGTACATCCGTGTGTGTGTGACACAGGTATCTGGCATGATTTAGTTCACCATGACCTGTCGTAATGTCATGTAAACAATTTCTGCTATCCAGCGATTTAAACCGTTGTTAGCCGTCCGGACAGAAACAATAGTTTCTGCCAAAAAAGAGTAAAACTTTATCCGACGAAACCAGGTTCACTGAAATTTAGGGGTTTGGCTCCCGGATATACTGCTTGATGACAACGGCAGATGGGCCACTTACTTAGCAACGCCCTAACCGGAAGTAGCCCCCACCACCTCATAATTGCAAGTCCGCCCAACACGTTGCGTCACCACGCCACCCCAAAATACTGCAATACAGATCCAGCCGACCTTGCAAGGTACACAGACGAGAGCTCCGAAGTACATTCCCGTTGCCTCATCGCCGCAAACTTTACACTTTCCAGGGCTCGGCCGGACTCCACTGCCGGGACGGATGGCTAACAGAGGGAAAGAGTCCGACTCGGACGGTAAGCCGGTCCGTTGAAACAGCTGAACCGCGTGCGACAGACACACGTCCGCGGCGTCTGCGTCCGACGCGTCGAAGCCGGCCATCTGAACCCCGCCGCTGGTGCTACTGCCGCCGCTGTCGTCCTGATCCAGCCGGTACGACACGAACGCCGTCCTGTCGTCGCCGCCAGCCGCCGGCGGCCGCGGGGAAACCCCGGCGTTACGCGGGGAAACCTTGGGCTCGAGCGCGGAGATGCTCAGCGCCTCCTGCTTCATGACGTCGTCGTTGGCGCACAGGTCGATGACGTCAGCGAATGGCGTCACCGCATTCGCGTGATGAAATGGTCGCGCGTCCATTGCGCTGTATCCACACAAAACAATTAGCATCATCTGATCGAATCAAACAGGTTTATTGGCAGTACACGTAAAACTATAAATAGCCCTAGCTAGAGATCGCACCGCCTACTTTAGCAACATTTTAGCTGACCGTAAATTTTGAATTTTCTGCTGCCGCTGGCTGCATCTGGCGGTAAGCGTAATGTAACGGTCTGGTGTCCGTCTGTCTGTCTGTCCCACATTTTCTAACCTTCTTAGGGCGCGCGGCATATGCTCAAAGTGACTCACCGGGGGCAGAACGCGACGCAGCCAGTGTACATAAATCCGAGTATAAGGAAGACTGACATACTTGTTATCCACGCGAAAGCGAGGGAATATGTTTTCACCGGCGTCGGCTTGTGTGTCTGTGTGTGTGTGTGTCGTCTGTGACCATGATAACTAAAAAGATTGTGGACGGATTTGTACCAAATTTTATGGGAAGGTTCCTAGGGGGAAAGGGAAGACCACGTTCGTGTTTCGTTACGATCGCTACAGGGATGTGGAAGTAACGGTCAAAAAACTCGGCGATTGCTTTCGCGCGGATATGTACTCTCTCAGAGTACCTTTCATATAGTTTATTTACAGTTTCCAGTTCGGATCTGCTTTTCAGCAACGGTACCGTTACTTGTTTCAACCCTCTTATCAATTGTACATCACCAGCCAGCCGATATATCTATACCAGTAAATGTGTCGCGGTTGTCGGCCGGTATATCATCATCGGCAAGCTGTCGGCGGTCGCTATATGGGCTAATGATGTAGTTCGTCACAGAAGACGAGATTTGTGTTTCCGAGAAGTCAGTTACAACGAAACAGTAGCGCGGCATCTAGCAGCATACAGTGCTGTAAATACGTCCTGCGACCTCAGCCAGCGTTCACGCGGCCGCCCCAAGGCAGAGGCCGCTGCGGCAGTCATCACAGCGATATACTCAACGATCTCACTTCGACTTGTTGTGTATCTGTTGTAAGCTTACAACAAATCCACAGCATCTCCAAGCAATGGACTTTGAGTATATAGCCGCTGCCAGCAGACGGAATGTCAATGTTCACGACACACTACGTGACCTCCGAACCCTTGCCGACAGTACGAGAAAGAAAGAGAAGGGAAAGAGGAAAAATTAAACGGAAAATAGAGCGCGCGGCGCAAAACAGAAGCGAAACTACGTCGCCCCGTTAAGTGTGGCCATGTCATAACCAGAAGTTCATACAGCGGGGCACTTACAACGTTCGGCGTGATTTCGTTCCAGGACACGGATGCTGTAACCACGTAACGTACTGGTCTAGTGATCACAAAGATTATGTTACAGTATATACGTTAGCAGCTGGCCAGTCTTGTAACGATATACACGTTTCTTTGAAGTGCGCGGTGCAGGGTGACGGAGGCGGGGCGTATGTGCTGTGGAGTGAAGCGTGAAAATTTGACTATACACGGCAGATGGCGACACTTGACGCCGCCAAAACTGTTACTGCTAACAAATCAAACTAAACTGACACTAACCGTAACACTAACCCTAACCGACACAGTAACGGTAATATTTTTACGCGCATTTCGTTGACACCCATAAAAAGGTTGTATCGCAACTTTTTACCCGTTTGCTGACAAGAATTCGATAGTAAGTTCATACTTTATCGTTGAAAGATGGTTTTTTGTGGGGATATATAAGAAAAAGGGGGTTGGTCCAGACCGGACGTCCTCTGCCCGCACGTCGTCACCACACCCTCGTAACGTGTATATCGTTACAATACAGGGATCAAAGGGAACGTGCATACCGTCACAAGACCATGGTCCGTGCTGCAAGCAATTAATATGCGCCCATTAATGGTTTCCTTTCCTCGCAACTTTTCAGAGCAGTGGCGTATTCATGGGACCTTGCGAAAATGTCTTTACAGACTATTAACTGTTAACTGAACTAGAAGGCCCTCACTCGAGGTTGCACTCGCACCGACCACTTTAATGACATTCTTTTCTTCTGTGACCGACCAAGAACTTTGACCCCCCAACCCTGACCTTCGAAATTAAGTTGAATCAGCAACATCCGGGTTAAAGGTCATCTAATTCGCTTCGGATATACACACATGGCACCGATTGCGCTACCGGGACCACTAATGTTGTCTGTAAAAATTAATATCCAAAAGTCGCGTACGGACAGACAGTTCGGTGAACTACAGGATTTGTATTACACGTATAATACAGACGGTCGAGTTATATGGCACGGCTTTGTAAAATGCTAAAGTACCATACGCGAGCAGTTGACAAATAGCCGGTCTCGAATCAACAGGCGCATGCAGTGCGCGTAGTCGGTAATAACAGCTCGTAGACACGCTAATGGCCCGCCGATGATGCTGGGAGATCCGACCGCTCAACGCAGCTACCGAGAACGACAATGAAAAATTTACAGCGTCGAAAAGCGGTTCGATTAAGGGAGGCCGGCCATTCAACGCACGCCTGCCTGCCCATTGTAATCATTCTTACACGACAGCAGATTCACTGAGATCTGCGGAGATGGAAAACATGCGACAGTAGAAGAAGCCAGCATTATGCACAAGAGTGCTAACACTCACGACGGTAGTGTTTTTTTTGTGACTCGTGACCTTGACCTTTTGACCTCAAAATAAATGGGTTTCCAGGACTCATCGTGGAATATTTTTTATGTCAAGTCTGGAGATCCTAACTGCATCCGTTTTGAGATAGCCTATTGTGCGGAAAAACAGACAGACGGCTCTAAAAACCCTTCGCCCGCGACGGCCATCGGCGTGAGTAATTTACGTTCAGAACGTGTTCGAAGATCGCCAATCCCACATGGGCATCTGCGCCAGTCCAAGTATAGGACTACTTGGCCGGTCCCTCTGTGTATGTGTAGGGTCACGAGTCCTTTCCCATCAGCTGGGGCTGTAAGCTTCCCATGCGAGGTCCGGGGCTCTGCCACGGCGACGCAAGTGCTTTTCGGCATTTCTAACATCCAGAATGTCCTCTGCAGACAATCATATTGTTCATTTTTAGGCTGCACTGCCTGCACGTGGTGCAAAATGAGCCCTATACTGGTACAGATGTAGCTCGTAGCGTGGATTGGGGGTCTGCATTGGGCACAAGGTGAGCTGTGCAAAAACGAATAAGCGATCGAGATGCCGTTTGGGGCTGATTCATAAGGCGTGATCTAGTCAGCAACATACTGCAACGGTTAACGATCGACAATGAGTCACAGAACTCTGTCCTAGATCGATTATTGCGGAAATACTGAAGCTGGGTACACAATACCCGCGTTCACGGTTAGTGTGTATACCGAGCTTCAAACGAGACACATTATCAAACTAGAAGGATGCCGTTGCCACCTCCACGGCCTGCTGTGACCCTGAAAAGGCTATGACCTCCAGAATATAATCAGGTCATCAGCAGAGGTTGGTGAATATTACTGCAAACTTCATAGAGATTGTTCACGCCGTTCATGAGATATCGTGGTAAAAAGATCTGTCCGGACGAACGGACGAACGCGGCGGACGGACAGCCTGAGAACATAATGCCTTCACCGATGCTGATCGGTGTCGAAGGCATAAAAACGTCGACTTGACGGACATCAAGTCCTCAGCGACTCCGCATGGCACGATCGAGCACGCATAGTCAGTCCTGTAGAGAATATATTCTATGTCGAGATTCATCGTTTCATGGTCCAATCGCCAATGAACCTCTCTACATCTGGCAATAAACCGACCGATCAGAGTCGAAGACGAACGAAGCAGGCCAGCTGTACGTTAACTGGAGGCATTCTAGGCCGACGGTGGACGTATATGCCTGTTGATGTGTCAGAAATCGACGATATACAGCTGTCGATCGCGCCTCGCCTCGTAAGGCGCAGACAATAAAGTACAACGGATTATGTGCTGTTGATACATTATGCATACTGCGAGTCACGACAGCAGGACAGACAGACATACAGACACGCTGATCATAATACTTCTGTACCCCACACTGGGGGAAGTATAATTACGAGGAGAAGTAAATGACCACCCACACCATGCGAAGACGTACCATTAGCTCATGCCACTCCTGCGATTACAAAGCTGTAAAGTGCTGCTGGTCAGGGAATGTGTACGCACCAGTATTATACAGCAAATCTTTAGACGTTCATGCCTTTTGGACCCTTTGCATGCATAACGCTCACACAACTCGGTGGAGACTGAACTGTCATATACTTATTGCAAATCTTTACACACACTGCTGTTTGTGTTGATTTGGTTTAATAGTTGAAAATGTTCGGTCACATACTGGTTGTTATACAGTGCAGAATTTCCCACTATTAATCCACATCACACGGCGTCAATTGCATTTCCACAGGTCTGATAAATACTAAAAACTGCAGTTAACGCCGACAGATCAAAAACCGCAAAAAATCATTAAAATGATATTACAAACCAATTGAAACCATCACATAGCCTGAACGTCAATGTGATTGCTGAATAATATCACCTTTTTATGATTTTTGCGTTATAACGGAAACTGTCTGTGTCTGTCTGTCTCTTTGTTCCTTCTGCACGGCCAGTTTTCAGCGGATCTGCATGAAATTTGGCATCCTTATACCCTCCGGATGGTCATGGGATTAGCTTACCGAGCGCCAATCAAGCCTGGGGGCTCGCGCTGCGCGCGATGATCGTATGCAGCTGCAAATAAGTGGCGAGCTCGGTCGGGAAATTCGGAACTAGCGGGTCGAGCGCCGTAGGCGCGAGGTACAAGCGAGAGTCATGTATAAACTGCAGTTTATAATTTTATATTTGCAGTTTTACTACCAGATTTGAGCACGATGCTTGTCTGTGGCACTTTCCTGGCCCGCCCTTCCTCCTTCAGCCGAGTAAAACACGCTGACAGGCATAATCTCTCTCCCACGTGCGCCCACCCACGTCGCGCTGACGGTCGCTTCCCACGCCGCTGTCTGTGTGCCGTGCACGGTTCCTGTTTGAAAATCACCGAAGTGGATTTCGATTACCGATTATACGGCAGTTCATAATCGATAACCGTGTCACTACATTATTTAGTGAAATATTTGACGGCGCGAGGTCACTGTCCAACAGTTGGTTCATCCGCGAAATTACCATTCACAGCGTATCTGCAGATCTGCGTTACATATTTTACAACAGAGTGAACCGACCTTTGATCAGCCAGCAGATCACGCCATCCCGCAACAACGGAACCAGACAGCTGCATGCCCGTGTTGCCGAGCATTGAACTCTGTTACAGTGCCTGGTCTAGGCTGATCATATAGATAAACGCAGCCGCTGAAGCCGTACGACGCGCTTATCTGTCTGGACTGACAGCGTCAGTGGCCAGCAGATCATCATCAGTGTGACGACCTCGGCCATGCACATGGACAGACTGGTCAAATGGTCATCCAGGTCTGCGGGCTAGCTGCCTCTACTGTTATCAGTAGATAAGAACAGACACTATCAAGACCGCCGTTGTACGGTTACACTGGTCTGGCTCGACCAAGGTGGTGACAACTTTTTCTAAAAGATCCTTGATCTGCCGTGAATATTAGGGCCAGTAGAGGGAGTATACAGCCAGGGACATGGCTACGGCTAGCAGCTGTAAAATAAGAAACAGCAAAAACTTTAACAGCTATTAAATATTATACTGGTTTTTAAATAAAGTATTCCACAATTTGACAGTATTCGGCCCTACCCTAAAGTATACTGTCTGCCTAACTTCTAATTCAAAAATATTCACCACAATTTGGCCACGTTTGCGCGCTTGAAGAAATCACTTCAGTCACTCACTATCCAACTCACCCGAGACCAAGTCGTCGATAGAGGGCACCTGCTGACGCCAGAGCCGTTGTCATGACAACGTCCTCAGTAACGAATCGTGATTTCACCGTGCCGATGAGACGCTCACGATTTACACTGCACGCCGTCGTTGTCGTGGTTCGTCAGCAAAACAGAAGCGAAACTACGTCGCCCCGTTAACTGTGGCCACGTGATAACCGCAAGCATACAGCGGGGCACTTTTTACATAGTTCGGTATATGATTTCGTTCCAGGCAATCCAGGGCACGGATGCTGTAACCACGTAACGTACTAGATACGTGCAGCAACGATCATAGGTGTTCAATGTAACTCGAAATCTGCCTCGACACAATTATCGTTCGCTCAGCTCAATCGCAGACCTACGCAATAACAACAACAGGAGATACTCGAGGCGGAGACCAGGTGGGCGGGAAGGCCGGCCAATCAGCGGCCGGCATGGCATAAACACGCAGCAACGTCAGAGCAATTGAGGCTCAGCAAGTGACGACGTCAGCCGAACTGGTCCATGTTTATCGCTCGCTTTTCTCAGTAAAAGCGCTTTCACCGGCACGGGCAAACTGAGTGCGTGCAGTCGCCAGCTGGCTACGGCCGGTACACAAACAACGACCGTCATGCGAGTGCGACCAGCCGCCACCATCCTGGACACGCCCATTACCCTCGCTCTGCTGTTGT
>Ga0209780_1000980_pt1 | contig 17559 bp, 9 predicted proteins | sample WorMetexBAHAMAS2_FD_187384 | JGI IMG/M metagenome (GOLD analysis project Ga0209780, IMG submission 187384) | Marine gutless worms symbiont microbial communities from Max Planck institute for Marine Microbiology, Germany - Inanidrilus exumae... | ecosystem: Host-associated > Annelida > Digestive...
AACTTTTTTGCCCCCCCCCCCCCGGCACATAATAGTGTTGCGGCTCAGCACGAAGATTGGTAAAATTCGGGGATTGTCATCATTTATTTTAATAGGAATATTATTTTGGGGAAATCGGCATAGCCGCTCTTCTATTGAAGCCTAAATCCACGACTCTGTGGAGGTTTCGAGAATGCTGGTTCCCAGACGTCGGAGAAAGTACTTTAAGAAAAAATAAGCAAACATGCGTAAAGTAAAAAGTATCGCCCCGACGGCGGCGAAACGATATGCCCCCGCCGATGACAGTTAATGTTGCTTACTTTACGAGATATCAACGATGAAAATTTCGGAAAGCCATTTCGATCCTTTCCGGTTATTAGGCGATACGAACGACCACGGCAAACGGCAGGCAGCCTTCGCCTTCCCGTTCACGTTTAGTCGTAACCATGGATCTGTCTCGAGATGTTAACGACATAAGTTTTTTCGGCCTAAAGGACGTTTCGGCTACTTCTGGCGGTCAGACGGCCATGTCGACCGGTGTTTTCGACTTCCAGCATGGGGTTTCCTGCTAGTGTAACCATAGCTCTAAAAAGCACCGTTTTTGAGCTAGGGGCATGGAACAGACAGATAGACGGAAGACGGACAGATCGCAACGTAGCTTAATGCCTCCAGTTTAGTGGAGAGGACAATAATAATGGTTGCACGCTGTCGTCGTAGTCTCGTAGACAGAGCAGATGATCATAAAAAGCCAGATGTAAAGTACACGAGGTGCAGTATAATGGCTGCCTGTACCGTCTTGGATAGTAGCTTGTAAGGTCGCGAGATGTTTCGATTTGCTTTAAATCGACAGCGGAGCTAACTTTTGCTGCATCTGTACACCTCCCGTGTGCATTGCGATGTGGGCTGCAGAAATTGCAACAGCAGCAGCAGCAGCAGCGGTGGCTACATGTTGTATGCACGTCATTCAACGGTCGTCATGATTATCTGTCCAACTATTGCGATTGTGCTGAGCCGATACACGATAGCGTACGGCAGTTAGTATATCATTCTGTCACGTGTACTCTAAGACTTCGGCCTTTCACATTAGTTAAGCGCCATGGTTGCAGCTTCACAGGTGCTGCTGATTGAACAAATGATCGACTGCATATTTTTATCGGCAACAGTATTTTGTCTGCCTTTCCACGGCAAAATTCAGTATTATTACTGAATACTGGTCCGCCTACACATAGTGTAGGAGAGGCAGTATTGTTTTGCTCGGTGGCGTCTATCGTCGTCTGTCGTCGTCTGTAACTCTCCATAGCGGCGCAACGTAACTCAGCAGGCGGCAGCACGAGACGGCGGGCCAGTAGTGTTACGTCCCGTTAGGGCGACACCTTGTTGATTAATTAATAACCGCCGTGGACCAAAAGCACCTCGGTCAATTAATCATAATCAATCAATCATTCAATTACTCAAATCGCTGAGAAACGTAAAATATATCTGCGTTTGTCACTGAGTTGGAATGTTCGGTCTGAAACCTGGTCGAGGAAAAAATTCGGGTCTACCATGAGCCATCGTCTTTACCTCATTTAAACCACTGCAAGAACTACAATGCACTGCTAAAAGGCAAACAGTGGAGTGTGATCTTGTCATCTGGCCACGTCTGGGAAAGCCTGCTGCAGAATGAACGGACAATACTGTTATATGGCGAAAATAGTGCAGTGTGACAGTGGCATTACGACGGCGCAAGTGCGAGGCGAGTATGTGCCCATGTCCTATCGTCAGTGAGATTGAAAGAACATGTCCTGCCGTCGGAGACTCCAAATGTGTGCGTGCATCGTAGCAAACGTCATCATTTAAACGAAATGTATTTTCACATTTTTCCGGCGTGACACAAGACCAGTGACGTTATACTTGACAGCTGGGTGGTCTAGAATGTGCTTGCCATTGAGTGGGTCGGATTTCAACGTGCTCGTTGTGAGTCGTACGCTATTCATGTCGGAGACGAGCAAAAGCTCGACAGAGAACAATAAATACAACAACCGCTCAGCAACCGCCGGGATGGCGGTCCGTGGCAAAAAAATTTCAAAGTCCAACACACCACACGTTCGGGAAGGTCTGCCTTTCTGTGGGCGAATCAGAATCTCTAAGAAGCTTTTCTCTGTGATAACCGTCACCAAAACCAGCTCGTTTCGTTTAGGCGTTTAGCCACAACGCACCAACACACACACACAATCTGTAGTATAAGCCGAACCATCTAACCATTGCGACTTAGCCCTGTAGTCTGTAGTGCGGCTTGTATTATTCTGTCTGTGAGATTCGTTAACTGCGTACCGTTCTCCGCGTGTCTGGGTGTACCATGCAGCTTGGCTTCGCTTTCGATTATCTGCTGCAATGACCCCACATGCGCCCTGGTCATTTTTCACGTCGACTACAAGGCATTAGGCATTCTACGTCGACCTCGTAGCAATGGCTATGACCGATAAGTGGGAGAGAGTGAGACATAGGGAGGAGACGGGTATACCTACCTAAGGTCTTGTTCAGTGAAGGTGTGGTCTGGTCGTGTTGCATCGCGTGCGCGCAAAACACAGACGACAGACAGATAGTCACAACAGATACCATAAAAGCCTTCGATCACTCGAGATCGTACCGACCACTTTAGTTTAGTGTCATTCAACAGAGGCCGCCAGCAGTAGCACATCCTCCGACCGCAAAGTCCATCCTAGCCCTAATCCTAACCTTAACCACAGCCGTGAACTTTGGCATTCGAAATTGAGTAAGATTGGGTCAAAATGAGCCATCTTGCCGAATATCTAAAGTAAAGTAAAGTAAAATATGAGGTACTTATATAGCGCGTTCTTACAGCCTAAACGGTCACGAAGCGCTACAGAATGGCACGTGTTAACGAGATCACACAGTTTTTACCTGCCACCCACACAACCATTTTGATTCCTGACGTTACTCCGTAAACATTCACCAGATGGCACCACCAGAACGAGGCGGCACACATCTGATATAGTTTACTGCTCCATTTATCGACCTCGGAAGGATGAAAGGCTGAGTTGGCCTAGTTGGCTGACCTATAGCGGAAGGCTTACCCACATAAGTGGTCACCCGATTCTATGCAGTGCATGCAGGCGATGCGGCTGAAAATGTAATCTCTATGGTGCGTCTATTGGCGTTTTGTTTATTGATCGAGTGTGAGTGTGAGTCGTCATCATCACTGAAGCGGCGCCGGTGACATTATCGCACACGGCGGTTTGTCAGTTATCGCCGTGAAGATCATTATCTGCAGATGCGAACTGATAGCAATGATAGCCATTAATCATCTGCGCATTATACACTGTGTCCCAAAAAACAAGTGAAAATCGCAGTAGCTGCAACACAGGCCTACGTCCGACAATAACCTGAAAAAACTTCCTTAAAATATTATTGTGTTGTTATGTGTTGGTGCAAAATGAATATTTGTTGTCGCTAGTCATTCACGACTGTGATGATAATTTCAGAAACGGAGGCAGGTATCCTGTTGCAGAAGATGAGAGGTACGCATAACTCTTGCATCCGCTTTGTGTCAGGTTGTCTATCGTTAAGTCGGCGAGTCGGCTTATTGCGTCGCCGACTGAAGCGGTAGCTGCAAACATGTCGCTATGTTGCAGCGTCTGCGAGCTAGGTCAGAGCTACAATTTGAAGCAATTCATCAGCATCAGCGGAAGTTGAGTAATCAATGCCAAATCACGCACGCACAAACCACGCTCTCGCGGTCGCGCCGAACTGGTTCCGGTTTTTCGAAACGGTAGAAACGGCGGACCCACGTTCTTTGTAGAGTTCTCGAGGCGAGATTAATTTAGCGTCGCACGCAAATTGCATTCGGTTTCGAATTTCTGCAGTGCAACGTACAGTAGTAGGTGCCAAACTTTCATATCGGCGAAATATCATTAACCCTGTTTTAGGACACGAGCAACATATTATCGTCGTATTTTAGTGTACGTGTCAACGTTTACAGACTACACTGTGTCTCAAAAAAACGATATACACTTGACTTTTGATCATAACTTTGGCAAATGTAAAACACTTTTCAAAATTCTTTCACTGACAGATTCCCAATGAAACTGTCTATGTAACTGTTGCAGGGTCTTCCACCTCACCTTAACTATGTTCTACATTACCTTGCAAAACTTGAAAATCACAATTGCTGCCGATTTCAATGACATATTGCATGTGAGACCTCAGAGTTCATCTGGCTAGATATGAGGTCATGGTAGTAACTCAGGTCTGAATTCTATGACTATAAAATTTGGAAAACAATGCAGCAGTGCTGTGAAAAGGATCCGTGATGTCAGCGAATTGAAGAAGTGGATGATTGAAGTGTAACGTGGGCTGCAGTAGACAGTCATTGATGAAGCTCACACCAGTGAATGGCGTAAACATCTGCGAGCTTGCGTTTGTACCAGAGAGGGATGTTTTCAACGCTTGCTTTAGCTTTAGGACTATTTATTAGGTAGGTGGACTGCAGTAGGTACTAGTTACAAACACTACTGTCACATTCTGACAGTGATGAATTCGTTTGTTGCGTAAACTTCACGGAGTTTGTCATCAAATCATAATTCCGAACGTTCTTGCGTTATCTGCATTCTCTGGTTCATATGTTGCACATAAATGAACAAAATTATCACCGTGATATTTTCGTAGCACCTGTCATTTAAACACTGTTAATTTTTGTTAACTTACGAGCAAAATTGATTAATTTTGATGGTATGAGTAAAAGTTCATCCGTTATGTTAAATTTTCGAATTTCGCAAGGTGGTGCAGCAACACTGCTAATTAAGGTGAGATGGAACTCTTGCAATGGTTACGTAGAGAGTTTCCTTCAAAGAATTTGGAAAATCTGTCTATATTTGCCGAAGTATACCGGCCGTCAGTGTCAGTGAACTGACGGCGTCTCAAGCCGTGTTTCCAACCCACCCAAACCTGTTTGTTTTTGCTAAATGTCAACGGAAGTCCGTCGGAAAGCCGCATACATGACGTTACTTTGTCCATTAGCAGCCATAAAAAGGAATCGCCGACGAGGCACGTTACCGTGTGCAATATGTGAGTGCACGGCTGTCGCATTGGAATATTCCCGTTCTGGACACCCGGCGTTGTACCTGATGAAACAAGGTGTCGCACTAACGGGATGTAACCGTACTGGCCCGCCGTGCAGTGTCGATCGCCCGACCGCCCACGCGCCCGGCGGCCGGCCCGCCCGCCTGCCGGCAGCGTTACAGACGACGCCGACAGACGATGACGACAGACAACAGACACCAGCCAGCAAAACAATACTGGCCCATTAGGCGGGCCAGTAACAATACATATCACCGTCACTTTGTAAAGGGATAACTAGACAGCCCTCACTCGAGGTCGCACCGATCAATTTAGCTCAAAGAACTTGACAGTAAGTGTCGTGTGGAGGTTTGGTGCTGCCCTCTAGCGATTCAAAATGTATATATACGTCGCCTCGTAACGTGCATCAGTAGCCGAAATAGGAACATTTTCCTTCGTTGACCATTAATTTTGACCTATGAACTATGACGAACTGACCTTAATTGTGTCAAAGTGAACCAGCGTGCCAAATATCTAAGTGAAAGACTGTCTAGTTCTAAGTCTAAACTCGTACGGACACACGTACAGACAGACGGACATTGCAGACACACAGTGACTGATTACTCTACTTAGATCACTGAAGCGATCGCTAAAATGAATCACAGTTGCAGCCAGTTCGGGAACACATCACACAGTGATGAAGTTGCGGACTCAGAACAGCTTAATTGTTGCATTCTTTTCTTTTCTTCGCTTCTGCTGTCCACTACATGCCAAGAAGCGACACAATGAGGACTAACTGGAAATTCGTACGAAACCTAACTGGAAGACCAATCGACGTGCTTCGGCACTTAGGCCTACTCGAATTCGTACGGGCTGATTCGTTGTCGTTTGGACTATACTAATTTGAATTTATTCGGTTTCGTCCGGTTTCGTTCGCGTTCGGAGAGCGAAGCAAACGAAGACGGACGTTCGGAAAAGTTCGGAATATCCCGCTTTTGGTAGAGAGGAACGTCTCTTCGTTCAACTGCTGTTCCGTTTGGTCGCTTCATTTCCAGGAGTTCCCGCAAAGAAAGATTTGTTAATGCGAAGCAGTTGATCGTGTAAGCCCGGTAGTGCGAACGGGTGATGTCTGATGTGCACCGCGAGACGAATCTCAGCCAATATGTGTTCGTTCGGACGACGCGAGCCTTTTATATATACCGGTAGCGGTGCCAACTCGTGTGCTTTTAGATGCTGTATACGATTTATCTTATCGTACATTGTACGTCGTTTGTCTTCAACCAAGCAAAGTCATAAAACCTGGAAATGTTTCCGGAAGACTGGGCCATTATTCCATTAGCAGTACGCAATTCACCGCACAATGATAGCACCAAAATTAACTACATTGTGGTCCAAAAAAACTTCGTTTTTTGAATAAATAATTCAAAAAGAATCGCTTTTAATAATTTTGGTAAATGAAATCCCGAGAAAATTTAGCACCGTGAGGTTATAAATTTATCGATTTTACCTGCAAAATGTAGCCACTGTACCGTGAGAAATTCAAAACGTCATTTTCAACAATAAGTGACTTGACCATTCGCAGCTGCAACCAGACAAGTTCCTATAATGTGAAATTGGACTTTTCACCTATGAGTAACTGTTCGCTGTTGAATACACAAAATGATCAGATACGCGCGACAGTTGCAAACAAGTAACGAAGCGCAACATCAGCATTAGGCCAAACCGTCTTTTACACGCAGACTCTACGTCCCACTTTCAGAAAATATACGTAAGGTCACTGTTGCGGTATCGAAACTCGGTTGTACCGACCTTATTTTCGTCGAACCAGGGGCTAAAATCAATAGGCAGTGTTACCGAGACGTGTAGCTGATGCAGGAACTGCTGCCAGTGATCTGTAGCAGTGCTGGATAGGCTACGTGATCATCTTCTACGAAGACTATGCATATCGCGCTATTGACACAGTGTTTAGCATCTGCATGTACCGCGGGACGTCACATTCACTGTTCCTGGCGTGTTGCCATCACACCACTTAATTAGCACAAAATAACGTCATAATAAAGAAAAAGAAAAAACTAAAAAAATTACGCGAGACTAATATTTTACCTATTTCCCGGGATGGTATATAAGGGGCGTATAGTGAGTGTCGGACGCGATTAAGAGGTCGCGGGTTCAACTTCCGGTCATGGAACGGCTACATAATGAAGGCTGTTATCGCCCCTCACCATACAGTCTAATTTGGCACCGGTCAATGGACGGTGACGCTCTGCTACTGGGAAGGTAACCGTGGGTCTGCATCGCACGGACCATGCGGTACAGACTTCACCCATGGGCTCAAGACCTATGAAAGGAAGATGAGCGTCCTGCCTGAAATCTACCATGAGTACGGCACTTTGACCTTTCCGTTTGCCACTAGGGCGATCGCGGAGTGATGTTGCCGACTTACCGTAAAACCTTAGATAGAAATAGAAGCCCAGAGAAGCCCGGCCTCAAATACTAGCCGAGTCTTGAACACAAGCGAGGTCGTGGTTAGCTGCCGGCTCCCGGACTGCCTTCACTGACTTTTGCCTGCGCCATTTCTTCTGAGCTAATCGGTTTTTGTTTTTAGTTTTCCTTAATTTTTTGTTTCTGTGCCGTACGCTATACTAAGCTGACCATTTTGTCAGCTTTTGAGCGCACGTAAATAGGCCTATATCGTATCGTATCGCATCGTACCGTATGGGTCTATACAGTCAATCGGGAGTTTTTATAGTATGAATGCCCGTAGTTCACCGAAAATGGGCGCAAAGTACACGGTCAGTTTGACTGTTTGACCTACAAGCTACAGCGACGAACAACAGAGTAGCCTACTATGTCAGTCCTGCAGAATAAACACGGCTTGTTGAAATCTGCAGTAAATATAACCATGCGTAGACGCCCGCAGCAGATGTTGTTAGCCTACAGTAAACTCGTATAGCCGCCGAAATAGCCGTCAGCCGCCGGCCGAGAAAAAAAACTTCAGCTAAGCCGCCGTGGAATTTGCCGCCGAAAGAAAGATTCGGCTTAGCCGCCGATTCTGCCGCCACATATGACGTAAAAGTCGTGATTCTGTTTACTAAAGTAAAGCTGCGGTCGGAATTATTATGTGGAATTCCTCATAAGGCAATGTTCGGAATCATCCGATTAGCTTGTCAGAAACAGTTGGCGTCCGTTAACAGCTCTGCGAGACTTTGCTTGCGGTTTGCTGGCGGCGCATCATGTACATTATTGAGGCGCGTCAGCGTGGAAGTAATCCGTCGTTTTATGACAGTCATTACCATGACAGTGTGTAGGTATAGCTAGCTAGTACAGATAGCAGTAGGTTCGTTTTAGGACACATCGTATCATTCGCATGCACTCAGTACATAAGATGCGGGCCATAGCTACCGACGGAGTAGCGTGGTCTGTATGTCTGTGTGTCTGTTGGTCGCAGTTGTGCGCCCTGCGAAAACGACTGAACCGATCGAGATGCCTTTGTGCAGGCTGACTCACGTGGGCCCAAGAAACAATGTTTTATCGGCGGCTATCCGTTATGGATCTACGCATGCATGAAAAAACGTGTTTCCATGTGGATTCTTTTTTCGCGTATTCATCTGTCCGTTTCATCAACTGGGTTACAGGTCACATTTTTGGGCCTATTTTAACATTGAATGGCTCAGACGACGTACTTTTCAGCAATTAGTGCTTTTTTGATTCTGGATGATATATGGCGTCAAATTCCCGAAAACATATCGAAACCACTGCATCGATTCAAGCCATATTCTGCATAACGATAAAGACCACCACTTATTCATTGTGGATGGTACCAACACGTGCATAACAAATCCGAGATGACAGACGGCCGCCATTTTCAAAACGTTAAATCACCATATCTCAGCAACGGGTTGACCGATCACCACGAATGACTCGCATTGTCAACCGCAGCGGTGTTGAAATTTCAAATTTCAAATTAATTAGAGACAACGGGTGCGCCTTATAAATTCAAATAAAAAAAAATAAAACTTAGCTGTTTAAAACATGGTGTTAGAAGCCAAACCATAGTCTAAAACTGCAAATAGGCCTATCATCTAGTGGCTTAGTGGATGGAGTATCAATATGAATACAGTAAGTTTCTTACATAATAACCACCATATAATACTCGTAAATAGGCATGGACACTCTCAGATGTAACAGCGGTGTGGCGCTCAATGAAATTGATTTCACATTTGACTCAACGTAATGAGAAGTCGTCTTCATCTTTTACATGGATCTGATCCAGACTGTTAACACTACAGCACAAGTAAAATATTTATATTTAAATGAAAGTCTGTATTAGATAACATAGCACACAGATTGTGGAAATTCAAGCTTTGTAAAAGCAAATTGTATAGAGTTGTATGGGCTATAGCATAGTAAGTTTTTCGGGCTAATCAACCGTACCGGTATCGGTATCAGCTATACTTTTTAATAGTGTCGTTAACAAGCCTGTTAAATTATTATGTAATTATTATTAATTAATTATTTTTTATTATGTTATTTCATGTTAGTAATAAGTTCATTTGTAATAATTATTTAGCCTTTTTATTTGTTGGAAACTGAAAGACTTGCATTTATCGCATGAACTTCGGTAGTTGCAATAGAAAACACAGTAAACAGTTGTGTAACCTGTCGGGTACGCCGGTGGGAAACGCTCTCCGTCTTTTTTGCTCGTTTTATCCACAGAGCTGTAAATGATATCAAAGGCACCGGAAGTTAGCGAAAGATCGAGCAAAACTGGATAAATAACCTTTGTTCACTTACACGCCATATACTGGTATCCAGATTGTAGAAAAAAGATTAGATTTTAGTACAAATTTTAGAACAATTTCAGAACCTCGCATTTATTGTCCACCGGCGTAAATCAAAAGGTACCCCTCCCAAGCCTCCACACCCCTTGACTCCAAGTCCATGCCTTGCAATCGTGGTTGCACCCCTGCCTATTGGAGCTTACAGAGGGATGATCTCTTCTTCCTGTCTGGATACGCCACCCGGTCTGCATGTCAGCGCATTCAGATACGGCGGCGGGTAGATTGAGTATTCGCTAAGCGCGAGATATGGACCAGTTGGTGGATATTGCTCGTCAGACTCGGCCAGTGTGCCTAGGGCACCTGGCTGTTGTACTGCTGGCGTACGCCATCGCCGGCAAATATACACGTACGTATGCTCTAGAGATGGGCGAATCCGGTAAAATCGTGATGCTTGTTCGATTTGAACAGACGCTGACGTTAAGGGCACGTGCTCTAACGTGAGTGGAATTGTCCCGGTAATCTGACGTCGCCACTATCTTGTTCGTTACTTCTTTGCTGTTGTTCGGTGATCATTGAAGATCTAGGTCATTCCAGATTAATGTTGTCTGTCTATAATATCGTTTTTGGACTCAAACTGTTCCAGCAGATGACTGTTGTGTTATTTACCATTTAAATAATGATTCTGTTTGAGATTTCATTGTTTGTCGACTTCTAATATTTAACAATTACTCCAGTAACAACACGTTTGTAAAAGATCATGTTTAGCATGCATCGTGTGATTTAAGCGTCATTTTGTGACCGATCGTTCAGTTCCCTGCAAGCTTCAAAGTTTTATTGCTTCCACATTTTGCAGCAGAATGTCTCAATCTGGCATTAGCGGGAAGTGGAAGATATAGTGGGTTGGGCAAGGGTAGGACAAGCCTCTGGTATTGAATTTAGTCAGGAGGTATATTTTTAGTCCCTCGAGGGCGACACGTTGCACCGATGCAGACGACGTTTGGCTTGGAAGAGTCGACCGTTGGACTGCCATCCAATGCGATGTAATTGTCTTCTATGGCAACCTTCGTACCAAATACCAAGCCATGTCGCCACAAAACGTCAAGTTCACCAACGTTACAGACGCACACACACGCACACAACGCATGGGGTAAACCGGACCTTGCTAACTGCGGTCGGCTAAAATTAGAACTTTTTTGATAATCTTTATTCACCGGAATGAAACAATCGGTAGCAGAGAAGAAAGAAAATTTAACTATCTTAAATAGATAAATAGGCTAATGACAATTGACAACTGTTAACGTAAGCCAAAGTAATATAGCAGACTGTTAGAGTTCATAAAATGTCAGTCGCAGTTCACAAATCCTTCCCCCGTAATTTCAATTCATTTCTTCCTCCCGGACCGTTTCTTCTTATCTACTCGTTCTTTGTTTTTCCTTATTCTTGTTTTCGCACTAGACTAAGCTGGCCCTCCCGTCAGCCTTTGAACGCACGTAAATATACCGTATCGTATCGAATAAATTTGGCTTTGAATAACCGAACTCTTTTAACTGTATGTTAGATGTTCGGACTGTATTTTCAACCAAGCGTTTGCCCCTATGCACATGTATTTATTCTGTCTCCGATTTTTATCTTATTTTTCTTTTTGACTTTCTCATGCCACGCTTAAGTGCAAGGTGCCGATCGAATAGAAATCGATACAGTCGAATGATTAAACTGACAAACTGCCCAGCACTGGAAGTCGTACGCGGCTCGGCGGTCTTACGTACACACTTGTGCAGCTACTGCATCAGCATGGTGCTGCGGCAATCCTGTCGTCGCCGTGGTTCGTCAGGTGACGGTATGGCGCTATCGCTCATACTCAGATTGTAACGATATGGATACAATACGATACGATGTGATATATTTACGTGCGCTCAAAAGCTGACGATATGGCCAGCGTAGTCTAGCGCACGGGACAGAAATGAAAAATAAGGAAAAACTAAAAACAAAAACCGAGTGGTTCAGACGAAACGGTCCGCGGGCAATAGTCCGTGAAGGCACTCCGGGAGGAAGAAGTGAAACTACGTGGGACATGATTTGTGAAACAGGTAGGTTTTAAGCCGGGTGTCAAAGAGAGATGGAGTTATGGATGAGCAGAGTGGTGAAACAGAAGAAGTGATGGGTGAAGGAATAAGCATGATGGAGAGTTGTGGCGGCCAGTGTGTGAGACTTAGACGTGGAGTGCAATACTTCTCGCAATGATTACTTACGCCAGTGTAGCCTGCATCTTCTTGTTTTATATGTTAGGCCTATTTATAAAAAATGACGAAAGCAGAAATTAAGGCCATTTCTGCTTTCGTCGTTTTTTTATTTCTTGCTTCTTTCGTTCTACATTTTCTCCTTCAAAGACGATCGACCAACCGCGTGGATCCTTCTTCTTACGCCTCAAGTGCAACATAATAAACGGCAAGACGATCAGTTTACGTCTGTTTTCCGTATTACCTTTAGCTATTCGATGTTGTTGTGCTGTTTCTAACATGTTTAAGTTCATTATGAAGTGTATCTCGGTCTTTGATTAACAGGTCAAAGACGTCGTCACATTTACTCTACCTTTACGACAAGAATTCACTGTGACGACCGGACCGTGTTACGATCTCGTACGAATAACGAAAAACTCGTATCGCAGTCGTCTCGTATCGGTGAACACGCCTTATGCCAATGCAGACAGGTGATCCCGCCCTCTATCGGCGCTGTCAGCAACTGTTCAGCATACGATCGGTCGACGAACCGAACGTCATAAGGCACGATGACGGTCGAAGCACCAGCATGTAACACATCCGCCGCTCGACAGACACCCTGACTGCTGACAGCGACCGGCGTCCACGCCGTCTACGTGACCTTGGTTAGAGGTCAAGTGCTGCTTCTTCTTCCTCTTGTTCTCGAGTCCTGACGAAGTTCCACGAGATCCAGCAATGGCCGCATTGATCTTTAGGCCAATTCGTCATCGCCCATCTCGCTTATGCAGTTTGTTGCGCCCGAGATGCGTTGTTCTCAAGATGTTCTCTCTTTACATCGTCGCTATACGTCTGACCTACCATCTTTTCTGCATTAAACCTATTGCTTATCGGTAGGTACGGGGTAATCAGTGGCAATCTCATTCGCTCACTTCGCTTCTGAACGAACGCAACCTTGGCGCTGTCACGTAGTGATGCTTGATTATGTTGTTTCGATATCGACATATCGTATCGTATCGTTCACGTTCACGTTTATTTGCCAAAAATGACAATATATGCAATGTGTAATAAAACAATAATAGGCAGGACAAGCCAGGCAAAAAGCTCTTACAGCCGCCCTGAAAAAAACACACACAAGTTATAAACAACGTCTAAAAAACTGAGTAAAATCAACACAGTCAGTACTGTTTTTAAAAGTGTTAACAGAACTAAAATTCACGTCAGCAGGCAAACTGTTCCAGACATTTATTATTCTTTCACAAAAGAAGGAGCTGCGTATACCAGAACTGTATGGTTTGTAGAGTTACGTCTAATTAATTATCTAAATTTCGATAGATCGTGATACTGTTTGGCATCTTCTGGCTGGCATTATTTTCTGACGCTGTTTAATGCTGAATTGCAGGTGGTCCAGCTGTCATCCTACACATTCGAACAGCTTCGACAGATATGATGGCGCATCAGTTGAACCGCATGACTCTACTCTCTCCGGCTACTGCACAGTTTTGGCTACGCGTTCTGATGCAAAAATAACATTCCTTTTCGGCAGAAAATTGATTTATTACGCTGTTTGCATGGGTTTGTGAAGCTTACTTACTTTTAAAATATCGATATTGTATGCATATCGTGGCATTTGGTCATTATCACGTTGAAATCATATCGAAACTGCAAAAATTCTGATATCGACGCATCACTATTGTCGATCGTTTCCGTTGTGCAGCTAATGCGATCTGCCTGTGGTTAGCTGCTGCAGCTGATACGTGTACTCCGCCGACTTTGTCATCATTTCGGCAGCAGCGTCTCAAGACTATGCCTACCTTTTTTCAACGGTTATGACCAGCTACGCAGCAACAACAATTTTTCTACTGATTTTAGCGTGGTCTTAAAAGTGTTTATCGCTTACAGCTCGCTAATATGGGCGTTGTATTAAATGATGATGACGATGATGATAACGATATACATGATAATTATGTTGCCAACGGTAACTGGATAGTTCGCGGATTGCCAAGCGCTTTGATTCTCAAGGAGATATGATTTGTAACTTGACAGCATGAAACATAACGTAATTAGAAAACATAGGTAGTCGTATCGACATGCAGACCCACACCGGCAACGGCCGCAGCTAGCACAGCGGCGGGGTTACGGGATGTCGGCTATAGTCACTAGCAACCGTGCGCCTTGCCGGGTATTTACCGGGTGCGGCTGCATCAGGCATAGTTCTCGGCCTTCCTCTTGTTGTTCTTCTGTTTGAGATCGTGCAGCCGATAGGACTTATAAGACTTTAGTCTTTAGAAATGTCCATCTCACATTGTCTTCTACGCTCACCTTAACGGTTTTCGTAACCGTGTGACCTTGACCTTTGCCGTTTGACCTCTGGGTCACTTCAAGTCGAGCGACTACCGTAGAGTATATACGTGCACCGAGTTTGGCGTTTTCCTTTTAGAGCGCGGACAAACAGACAGACAGACGTGACTGAACGCCCTAGCGACGCCGGCGACTATGCCGGAGTGTGTAACTAGATAGAATGCTCGCGATTTAGCGACCCCTGAGGGATGCAAGGCTGAGCTGTATAGATGTCCATCATCATCTTCCAACTAGAAAATTCCGCAATCGAGGTCGCACCGTTCATTTTGTGACTGGTGTTACTTATTTACAGTTCTCTAATTCAGGTCTGCTTTTCCCTCTACGTTGCCAAAGCTGGTTTAACAGTTTGACTCTTTCACTTTCAGCCGAAAAAGGAACATTTCCCTCCTATGACCTTGAACTTTCATATATGACCTTGACCTACGAACGGTCAAGACGAACCATCATGTCAATTTTCTTGGACAGTCATTTCGATCGAAAGTTATCTCGCGAACACACCAACAGCAGACCGACTGCAGTAGCCGGACCACAAAGTAACAGACAGAATATTCATCAGGAGTGAATAAAAATGTGATATGTATGTCTATCGTGAGAGGAGTCTTGTGTCCAATAAAGTCTACAGTGGATGGACGCGTAGAGTTGGGCTTAGACGGTGAAGTGCTGCTAACTATAGCGATCAGCGACGACAGTCGCCCGTAAATCGATGAGAAAACGCCTTCCTTAGAGCTGTGCGAGTCGACAAAATTATTTAGTTTCGATACGGTTCGGTATCGACGTTACTGGCTTTCGCCGGAAGGCGTGGTGACGTAAAGATTTCATCGTGGGGCGCGACAGTAACAGGGTTAGATTCTCGACCTGGCACTGCTGCCAAATAACTCTAAGAAATTTATTCACGCCAAGTGTCGCGTTTAGGGGAAACCTTTCGCCTGAAAATTTTGAAAAATAGTTAACTGGAAAATTAATAAATTCGTACTTTAAAAGTCACGCCCAGTGTGGATAGGCACGAGTGAACTACGACTTTGAATTTTAGAAAGTAAGTAAGTAAGTAAGTTGATGTGGATGGACCTCCTTTCTCAGATACGCCACTGACTCACGCCCTTATACGTTTGTCTACAAAAAGATTTGACAACGGCGTGAAAGTGTAAAACGCATGTTCTACGGGTCGTAACACTGGGCGTAAGTCCTGCTCGGCGGGCTACGGGCCACCGAACACGAAACAACGACAAACGCTGCGCGGACAGACTGGAACCTAAAGATCGGTTCACACTACACGGGTCGTCAACACAGCCCGTGTGTTGACGGGTGAAGGAAAAGGAAAGGAAAGGAAGAGTATTTAAATAGCGCCATTTATACTACACATAGTCTCAAAGCGCTCAGATATGGATCACACAGTTTTACGTGCCAATTACACCATGCATACCTTTCCTTCGTAAGCGTTCACCAGATGGCGCCACACCTAACTGAGGTAGCAAACATCTAATTGCAGCTTACTATTCATTTATCGACTCCGAAGGTATATGAAAGGCTGAGTTGGCCTGGTTGGTTGATCTATAGCGGACGGTTTACCCACATAAGTGGTCACCCGTCAGCTACAGGTCTTGCGCAGGACAGGGAAAGTTCGCCGGCCAAAGACCGGCGTTCTACCACTGTGCCTAGTGTGGATGGGCGCCGTGAACTCGGTCCGTAAGCACAGGTAGTGTGGACCGAGCTTTACAACTCACCTATGCCTACATAACTTTAGCCTAGATCCTTGCGTCAATGCGCCGTCGTCGTTGTTGTCCTACATACTGCTGTGTGCAGTAATAAAAAATTCTGTTCGAACGCTGCTGTGTAAATTGCTTCAGTTGAGACGCAGCATCTTCCATCCTGTCCTTCTCGGCATCTCAGCTGTCAGCGCCTTTAAACGTTGTGTGCATTTTAGATAACAGGAAATTTGTCACTGTTTGTTCCTGTCTGCTTTCATTTTGTCTGTATTTGTGTTTTTGTGTTAGTGCGTTTCTTTTATTATTTTGAAAATACCGAACAGGAAAGAAATACACATAGGTCGGTTGATAGATTAGATGACATGTTCCGTGGCCATGATTGGGTACATGTACAAATACAGTGTGCAATGTGGAGGGACATATTTGACCAAAACGCAGCCACTGGTTGCGAGAAACTGATCGGAATTAACAACAAGACAATCGGAGATAGCAGACGTCGCGCCGGTCGCCTACGCATAGCGACTTATTTGTCGACAAACGCCCCATTGTGTAAAAACATGCCACAAAACCGGAAGTACATGTACATAACTTGGGCTATTACATTTTCGTCAGCGGAGGACCGAGCCAAGGCCACAATTAACGCGTACAGAAAATTTGGTGAAATTCGGACGTGTGGTTTCCAGGTATGCGAGCAGACAGACAAACAGACACACAGACACGCTGATCGCAATACTTCTCACTCCTAAGTGCATGACGACTAATACAATTTATTCTAATCGACTAGACCGGCCCATCTCTCGCCGGCTGTTTTCGTGCGAGTCCTACTCGCGTACTGTGAACGCTGCATCCGTTGACCTTGTTCGTCGATCTCTGCCTGCTTCCGTACTATCGTCGCCGCTGTGAAAAACTACGTGCCGTTTTGATGCGCACCGCTTCATAATTATGTGCAGCTCTGTGCGTCGCTCTCTTCCGCTCCAAAAATCTCTCCAAAGTTCTCTCATGTCATGTCATTAATTGTACTTGGCTGCTTAAAGTCAATGAACGCGCTGAATACAAAGTCGTGTTCCGCACGTAGTCCTACGAAGTAATACGATACGATACGGTATATTTGCGTGCACTGAAAAGCGGAAGTGATGGCCTGCTTAATCTAGCGCACGACACATAATCGAAAACATAAGGAAAACTAAAAACAAAAATTAGCCCCACGTAGCAACTTAGTATAGCACATATGGTGTTTTCATGATGGATCAAATTCTTATGCAGTTTTGTGACCAAAAGCATAATGCATGACCATACATTGTTGAACAAGACCATACAGGTCAAAACAAAGACCAAAATCAATACCAGAAAGCGCCAAGACCAAGAGGAAGACAAAGCTTGACATGACTGCCAAATTCGGTAGGATAACGCACAATAACGGCCATTTCGCCGTTCGAGGTCATTCAAGGTCACCGATTTTGGTAC
>Ga0209780_1000981_pt1 | contig 17552 bp, 10 predicted proteins | sample WorMetexBAHAMAS2_FD_187384 | JGI IMG/M metagenome (GOLD analysis project Ga0209780, IMG submission 187384) | Marine gutless worms symbiont microbial communities from Max Planck institute for Marine Microbiology, Germany - Inanidrilus exumae... | ecosystem: Host-associated > Annelida > Digestive...
CTAAAATAAATGTGATCGCTAGCTTTTGTGCGTTGAATTTGCGGATAAAATTTTGATATTTGCTGTTTTAGAACGGCGGCTTTTACAATGAAGAGAAACTGAAGCCAGTTTTTGTTTTTATTTATAGTATATTCATGTAAGATTGCTATTGGCTGCCTCTACTGTTAGTCATCCAACAGCAGCAGAGTGAGTAACTGTTGCAAGAATTTTAATATTATAATAATATTATCACTGCAGCAGACAGTAACACAGTGCAGTGGAAAGAATTTATCTGGATATGTTAACAGTGTAAGAAAATTTTGATTTAGTGTGATGCATACATGCGGTTTTTCGTTAGTTATTGTGATAAGATGAAGAATCAGAATGGCAGTTTTGTTACATGATGTGACGTTTGTATTTCTGCGAACATATTTTGATGGTGTCTGATTTCAGGAGGAGGAGAGAATCAGATTCCATATGTCACTGAATTCCAGGGCACGTCCCGCGTGTTTTTCATATGAGCTGAATCTGAGAAACATTCAGAGCATGCGCCGCATCAGTGACTCTGTACTAGGACAGGTGAGTTGGTCGGTCGTTACTGTCATATTACCGTCACACAGTTACCTGTGGACAACCAGTGTTGTCGTATGATTCGGCAGACATCTCCAAAATGACCTGTTTTGTGTTGTGTGGGACGTAAAACTTTAACTCAGTCAACTACGAATGCGATTCATCGATTGATCGAAACGTGATCACGTGACAATGAAATGATGGAACAGGTCACGCGCAGCAAAAGGTCATTGCGAGGTCTGGAAATGATGCGCCATTTGACATCGCAACCATCTGACCTCGCAATTAAATCAGTGCTTGGTCAAAGCGTAGAAATGTGACGTCTCCAAGTAGGCCTTGATACAGTGCAGCCATAGTCTGCCGCGTAGAAATAGCTTGTTTGTAATTAGTATAATTGTAGCAATGTGAGATGTAATAAATAAAATAATTGAGTGTGCCTTAATGTGTGGTATGCGAGAACAATAGTGAAAGAAAAGTCAAAGTCGCAGAATCGGAAAGATACATGACAGTTAACAAATTAGATTAACTGTTCAAAATAACGTATAAATTGTTACTTCAGTTGTTTCGAGTTCACTTCAGATGTCACATATTAGGCAGCGCTTAGCGAATGATGTTGCATGAAGAATTGAAGATATGTGTATTAGCACACGCAGTGGCATACGCTGAGAGTTGCCTTGGAACGCGAGAGTCTTTGGACACTGCTGTGGTAGTTATTTTTTAAATTAATCGAATTTAAATTTTTGTGGTTGGTCATACGACAAAACTGGTAAAGCATGCCTGTGCATGGCTTTGCCCTCATGTTGACATTTTCATCTTTGGTGCATCATATTTGAATACTGCACTTACAGGCGTGCGTTATCCATTATAATGAAATCACGTGTGAGATGTCAGTAGACAGTGCTGCTGCTGCTGCTGCTGACGGTGTAGATACACCACGAGCTGGCCAAGTACCATGAGATGGGACGTTTCTGTGAGCGAGGGGAGGATGCTGACATGAGTGCCGCCATCTTCCACGAGCACTGTGCTGCGGAGCTTGGCATCAAGGAAGCGATCGTGACACTGGCCGGCATTCATCTCGGCATGCCACACGAACTGCTCGTCAATGTCTTTCTTGAGGTAAGCTCTCTAAATGTCTACCTTCCTGGCTAGTTCAAGCAGTGGAGCTTATGCTAAGGGACACCCGCTTTCCTGTTTACATGGGCGACAAAGTCAGTTCCTGGCAGAGACAGAAAAATAGCCTTCCGCATGGTTCAGTTATGGCCCCAGCACTCTTTAACCTGTATACAAATGATTTGCCTGCTATGAAATGTCTTAGGTTCATTTATGCTGATGACATTTGCTGGGCAACACAGGCCGTTACATTCAAAGAGCTTGACAACACCCTGACAGCTGATTTGATTGATTGATTGATTGATTGATCTTTATTAAAGCACGTAACAAACGTACATGCAACAAACTGAACATGACAATGAATTTACACACTATCTAGTTACTGCCAGAATTGGCGCCTAAAACCAAGCTTGACAAAAACTGTGATGTGTGTGTTTCACCTTCACAATGCTTCTGCGTGTCGTGAATTGAACGTCTCCTTGAATGGTCAGCACTTGAAGCACGAATTTCAACCAGTGTACCGTGGCGTTGCATTGGATCGGCCATCTCATGGGGAATCATAGTAATAGCGAGCTGTGTAACAATGGCCGATCGCGTACAGTCGCGCAATACACCGATGGAAAGCTCTCGTCCATTATAATATATACTGGTGTAGTTCTTTAGGAGATCGACAAGTGCATTTACGAGAAATCAGCGATTTGAAACTTATTTTATTCTTGAAGCAGCAAGATAACACACGGAAACCTAATGGCTACGGCATCACACTTCAACCAATGGAAGTGCACATTTGCTGTGATCCCTAAATATATTACATACGATGCGATATATTTTGTGCGCTCAGAAGCTGACATGCTTTTACGGCGCAGGGAATCGTTTAATTTTAAAACCATTTAAATCAAACATTTTCAGACTGCAGACAACTGAACGATGTGTGTGTGTGGGTGATGCGACCTTTTGTCAAATTACTCTGACCACTAGTTGTTGTTGGTGTGCAGAAGAGTGTTGAGAACATGAATAAAGGTGTTGACTACATGCTGATGGCGGCGGATGCGGGAGACCGCAGTGCTATGCTGTACATGGCAAAGGCTTATGAAACTGGTGTTGGTCTCGGCGAAAACAGGTGAAGCAGTTTCTTCTTTACAGACTACGTTATCGACCCGTTTGATGTCATTGTTTGTTGGCTCAGTGCACAATCTTCAGCACTATGTGACACCAGTTTTCCAATGTGCACACACAACTTATTTGTGTCCATTATGCAACCCGTCATAGCCGGAACCGCTATTTAAGAACTGTAGAATTTTGCTGGAGCATAGTTCTACTGCCTGCGTGCTCGTGCTGATGGCAGCTTGTGCATTTGATTGAGGAATATGATGATGCTAGAGTTCTCAGTGGTGTTTACCTCCCTCTCCCCTCCTATAGACAGTATCAGAGCAGTGATGACTCTGTGGAAGTATGTTTGCTTAGGTCAGTTTAGTTGTGTTGCTCGCTTTTGTTGTGTCGGGTTTAGTTTCTTCAGTAACAAGCCAGGAGATTAGCTGAGAAGAAAATCTCCAAAATGATTTATTTTGTGTTGACTGGGACGTAAAACCTTAACCCTTTCCGGTCACAGACAAATTTTCAGTTGCAGTGGGGTAAGTTTGGCTTGCGGGTGAGTATACTCGACCATGTGACCAGAACGGAAAATGTGCGTGGGCGGATAAACGACCACGTTACCGCAAAGGGTTAACTCAATCAACCAGTGGTGTTTCCTACACTATATCCTTATCATATAATGTGTAGTAGGTAACGCACATTGGCAAGTTTTTCTGAGGCCTCACAGCGATTTTAACCCATTAGGGGATGTGGGGTTGTGCACTGGGCCCACCAGAGATGTTAGCACAGATGGCAACATGTTCTCACAAAGAAGAAAGAAAGAATGTCATAACACACGTTTGTTGTTTGTTAATGTATCTGTGATATTATTTACTGTACTGAGGCACTTGAGCAGCGAGTATTAAGAGGATGCAGTGTGTTTAATGTTAGGGTTAATATACATATACATGAACATTTGTGTGTATTTGTCGTTGCAGATGTCGTTCTTTCAGTGATGCGGCGTACTGGTATGAAGCAGCCATTAATATGGCGCAGGAGGATGAGTGCGGAGAATTTGATGCCACCATGGATTTTCCAAGTTACGAATTAAAGGCCAGAATGGCAGAATTGTATATGCTTGGAGGTTTTGGCCTTGATAAAGACCCGTCGTATGCAGGTATCGACTGTTGCAGGAACTTTGTTGAAATTTTTAATTAAATATCTGTAACGTGTAATCAATGTAGTGTTTTGTGAAAATTAGATATGAGTGTAGTATCTCTGCTGCAAGATGTCACACTGATGCACTCTCCTTCTTGTCTACCCTGTGCTATGAAGGCACAAATAGCCTACACTACTGCTGCTCCAATTATACTGCAACAGATCACGACCTCTGTCGTAAGCTGTGCATATTAATAGTATAAATAGTGTCTTATAAAGGTATGCCTGTCAGTAATAGAGCCAAGTGGCTGGCTGCGAAGAGCCTTCATTGAAGTTACAGAGTAAAAAAGATACAGTAAAGACTTCCCATACTTGTTACCGAGTGTTGGGCCCAGAGCTGATCCCAGTGTACAGGCTGTCAGCCCACAGGTGACTATAAGTCATCCACCCGGCGGTAGGCTGCCATTACTTTCCGCCATGCCTGCGGTTACCTTACCAGCCACGGAGCATCACTGCCCGTTGGCCGGTACCAAGTTATACTGCTTGGTGACAGAGGCACAGAGGTGTGAACAGCTTGCCCAATGTTGTTACGCAGTCTTTCCCCCGAGTATGATTTGAACCCAAGACCTGTTGATCACAAGTCAACGCTCTACCCGTTGCGCCACCATGCCACTTGAAGTCAGAGAGTGAGGGAGATTATTTACACTGACAAAGTTATAACTAGTTGTAGCATGTTGTATCGTTGTGCATGATGGTACCAGCATGCACAACGATATAGGGTTACTAGCTATTTAACAGCATTATCGAAATCAACATGGGCATGTTACATCATGCCTGTAATCAGTGATATATAGCCTTTGGCATGGGCTGCACACCTTACTCCAGTGCCTGGGTTGACTCAGCCTTCCACCCTCCGTGAGACGGTAAAATGAGTATCAGCTCTCGGGCTGCGGAATAATAAATGGCGATGGTGGATGCAGACGGTAGCAGCCAAGTGTTGTTGTTGCTGTTGTTCATTGTTTTCCCCTGATTGACGTTGGTTTTCTTCAGTGCTTTGATCGACACGGTTGATTGAGCAACAGAAAAGCCATCCAGCCTGCAGAACGCTTGCTCCAGTTATCTGCGTCAGTTTTTTTTCAGGGAACCCAGTCCAGTGTGAAGTAAATCGAGGACAGAAGGACTGGAGAGTTAAACGGTCTGTGTTTATGTTTCTATGCCGTTGGCAGTGCAATGTGCTCGTTTTTCCACGGAGGGCATCGAGTCTGGCTGTCAGCACTGAAGTGGTAGAAACTAAATGATTGTGATGTCGCTGTGTGTTCAGGGGATTTGTATACGGAGGCGGCGGAAGCGGCAACGGCTGCGATGAAAGGTCGCATTGCCAGCAAGTACTACATGCTTGCTGATGAGGCATGGGCACAGGCGACTGATTGATGATGCTAGTGGCGTGTTTGACTGGCTGGCTCCAGTCAACGCTGCTGCTGTGTTACTTACTGACTGACTGCATCAGCATACTCTGCTTGACGTCATTACTGGCATTTCCTACATGTGTCCGGACGAGGACTGTTGGTTTTGTTGTTTGCTATTTTCCAGCATTTACTTTGTTTGGTGTGTATGTGTGTGTGATTGAGACGCGTACTTTGAGACTTAACTCATGCTGTTGTGTAGTTGCGTTGTGTTAAGCCGACACAGTATTGCTTTGCTGTTAACGGCGGGTTATTATTGATACTTGACAGCTGTCGTATAGCGATATTCCAGCAAATCTGGTTGATTAATAAACTGTCTTGCTTATATTTGGGCATTATTGTATACTTAATGAGTAGTGAGTAGAAATTGTTCCGATGGCCGCATCTAGCATTCAGGGCAGTGCATCAGCGTCTGTCCCAGCTTTTTTTCTAGCGTTAAAATAATGTGTGGCACATACTCAACATAACTCACTTCAGGGGGCAGTACACGATGTGGCCGAGGTACATTTTGGTCTGAGTATTACGAGGATGGACATAGTTGCTTTTTTTCCCCGATCGTAACTAATTGACATCATTATTACTACCATTGTACTACTACTACTACTACTACTACTACCATAACCACCAGCATTTTCGGTTTTAGCGCGGTATATGCTGTCATCGTGTGTCCATCTGTCACAAGTCAGGGTTCTGCTAAGATGGCTGAACCTAGGATCATGCAAACAGCACCGTACAATAGCCCTGGGACTTTAGTTTGCCGATGCCAAAGATCTTAGCAAAATTCTAATTGGTCACCCCCAACGGGGGGGCGCCAAATAGAGGTGGGGTACGTTCAGATCGTTGATTTCCGACCAGTATCTCGCTATATGTTAGAAACGGTGCCAGACAGGGACATAGTTACTGTGGAAGGATAATAGGAACTTGTATGTGCTCTATCGAATGACGCTGTTTTCAGTGACTGAGTGACCCTAACTATCCCATTTTCCAAATTTTGTATTCTTTTCATATCCTGGTAGTGGGCGGAGATAGACTTCAAATTTGTTAGGCAGGTTGATTTTAGCAAGTCTTAGCCGGCAGGTGACTAATCATCTCTGAAAGGGGTGTGGTCAGGTAACGTGAACCATTTAAGTTTTGGTGGGCACTGATCATATCTCTGGAACGGCTGAAGCTAGATTGGTCAAATTTTGTACACCAGTAGCTTACATCCAGTCCCAACATATGGAGGATCCATCACCCTTAAAAGGGGCATAGTCGGCGTCACATGACGCATTTTACATTTTCGGGCCCCCATTGATATCTCTGAAATGGCTAAAGCTAAAATCGTCAAATTTTGTACAAAGGTAAGACTATATCATATCCTAGCCTAAGGATTTTTTAGTTTCAACACCCCCAATCATATCGTTGGAATGACTGAAGCGACAGTCACCAAATTTTTTATGCAGGTAGAATACATCAAGTGCTTGGCTTTCGATGGCAGACCACTCCCTAATATGCATCGTCAGAGTTACATGACCTGTTTTGTAAATTTTGCCCCGATCTTATGTTTGGAATTGGTGAAGCTACGCAATTCAAATTTTGTGTGCTGATTGATGCATAGTTGTACTAGTGCACGTATGATATATTACCCCCGAAAGGGCTGTGTGATGTGTCCTTGTTAAATTTTGGGAAACACGTTATCACTTCATCTCGTTAATGGTGCAAGATAGAGACATAGTTGCAGTGAAACACTAATAGGAAATCGTATGTGGCACCATTGCCAATATCCTTGAATGACCTTGAAGGTCACTTTTGCTGTTTGAAACCGGTATAACTCCCATAGCTCATGAAACCTAGCACAAATTTACTAACATAGTGCGTCGTGAAGTGCCTCTACAATAGCAGAGTTTGTTTAACCAGCCATCTTTTCAGAAATTACTCCAGGGTGAGCCCCATACCCCCAAAGAGAACTTTCGGGGTTATTTGGAGCAGGGTTTTCTGGCCCGATGTCCTGCCCATTACCCAACCAACCTTGCCAACTAGAAGAAGCCAAGAGTGCAAAGACCCACGCCGGCAATGTTTTTGCGACTCGTGACCTTTGACCTTTTAACCCCAAAATAAATGGGTTTCCAGGACTTATCTTGGAACATTTCTGTGTCAAGTTTGGTGATGTAGCTGCATTGGTTTGAGATTCGTGCGGACGAACAGACACTAACATATGGTCAGACAGAGGTAAAACCCTCCCCTCCCTTCGTGACTGAGCTGAAATGAAATTGACAGCCGGTTGGTAGCATTTATTAGTGGTCAGTGAAACTGGAATGGCGTGTGTAATTTTGACAGTGGTACACCATGTGCCACTTATGTTGACAAGCACACAAATGAATCTGCTTTAATCATCTCATACACGTTATTTGTGTATTTATTACAATGTTGAAGTAGTAGTGTGCAGTGGATGTACATGTAATTACGTGATTACTGTGATCTGATATACACCGTTAGTGGTCGACTGCTATCTTGTACTCTGATTGTATTACGGACTGTTGCAAATGGGCTTTTTGCCCTTTTAACCCGTTTTTTTCAAGATTTATATATTTTAGAGCTTTAACTTGAAGCTTGATGTATTATATATTGTTACTTGCTTTATAATCTTCACATGTATATGTAGTGATTTGCTTCACCTGCGGTTTAGTTATTGTGAATTATTTAGTCACGTTTCCAGTATTTAGCCATACCCCGCTTTGGATTAATTCTTTTGGTCATACATATTGATAGAGTTGTCGCGCGGCCTCATATGTATGTCAGTAGGATTTCCAGATTCTTGTAAACGTGAGGCCAGTACCAACAGGTATACTGTGGCTGCTTTCAGTGCAGAAAATAAAGTATGCAAGCGACCACCAGCATAAGTTAAGTACATGTCATGTAGAATAGTTAATTTAAGTCGCGTGTCTCTTGTTAAGTAACTTTTCAATGTCGCAGTGGTACTGTCAAGTAGTTCTTTCACACAGAGTGTGTCCAAAGTCCATTATTATAAATAATTGCTTGTCAAATGCATTGTATACTGCTTATGGAAATGTGGTGATGAGATGCCAGCAACCACTGTTTATTTAACATCGACAGCCACTGTTGATGTAATTGGCTTTCCAGTGTGCAGAATTACCTTCAGGTTATTACTGCAGATGCTAAAAATCAGTCAGAACGGACAGTATTGGGTAGTTTGTCAGTGGTGTTGATGTATATTGTTTCTGTATTGAATCGTTTTTCCTGCTTCTTTGACATTGGATTGGCTTCAAGTCCATGAGCCAGTGTATACTGCTTACAGCATTTTACCGAGATCCCATTGTCGTGAATTTTGCTGTGAAGTGACATGTTGCCAACAACTGTAGGCCGTTCAAGTGTTTTACTGAATACTGCAGCAGCAAAAGTACTAAAAATCACTGAAAGTACTTAAGATGCAGTGTTGCATTAATTACTTTTAATACCACCATTGTTTTCTAATTACCAGTAAAACTTCTAATAACGCTTTACTTGTTTCTTAGAAGAAAGACTGTGGAACCCAGTTATTATTTTAGAATGGCATTTATGGGAACAAAAATAAAAATTCCAATACCTGAGCACCCATTAGACATAGTGTGAGGCTTCTGAACCAATGTTGGCATAGTAATTATGTTTCTTGTACTATTTTTGCTGTCTGTTACAGTAGATTTTCGGTGCAGGTATTGCAGTGTCATATGTTGTCTATAGATGCGTAATTATTGTGGCCAAACTGCACACCTTTAACATCAGCATTTTTCCCGCATTATACTAATCGCCGTCTGGGCAGCAACCAATGTTTGATGCATGGCTGTTGTTATTGGTTTTGCAGTATTGAACTATTGATCTCTTGTGAATGTGATATACCAGTTGACTAAGTATTTACATGTACTGTGTGTGTCTTGCTTTGCAAGGTTGTCCCTGTGTGTGTTACATGGTAAAGTGAATGCTTACATGTTGTCAGCTGGCTAGAAGGCCTTGTGCATCTTCTGTGAATCATTTCTGCAGTATTTCTTCCACCATGTATTTTCATATGACACTTGATAAATCGGTTAAATATTTGGTGGTGAATAAACAGGATTAACTGGTTGCTTGGCTGACATTGGCTGGATGTTGTAGAAGGTAACTAAGGGTCCGTATGGTTTTCTTGGGTTAAGATTTTGTTGCTTTGGTGATTATTTGGTTGTGGGTTTTGTTTAATTGTTCTAGATCCAAGTATTGGCTGGAACGATTCCTTCAGGTAAACCTCTTGTATGCTGAGGAGGACATCTCCTCAAAGACACGGTCAAGGCATTGCATTTGACAGTTATTTATTTCATTCTATTAGTTAACAATACAATACAAAACGAATTTATAACGTGCCGATTAGTCCGAATAAAACCGGAATCAGAGGCACAACTTCATTAATTTTCACTGTACTAGCACAGTATAACCTGTCTTTTGGAAATGCTGTTATAGAACACCAACCGATTACAAATTGTTTCATCGTTGCTGGGATTTTGAACCTAAATATTCAATTTCCAGCTGATTGCACTCTGCTAGAAAGCGTGTAAACAAGAGCTTTCACATTATGAGGCCGCATTGCATGCATAGCATAGATGCGGCCTATTGCTACAGACACAGTAGTATCGTCTGTTTGTTGGTCACGTTTGTCAATCCTGCAAAAACGGCTGAACCAATCAAGATGCCGTTTGTGGAGATAACTCGTGAGGGCCCAAGGAACCATTATTAGACGGGGGGTCAAGATTGTCAACAGGAAGGCGCAATTTTGGGGGTTGTCAGGTCCATTAAAAGCACTGGGAGTCTCTGCTGCAGTATATATAGCAAAAGGGATCATTCAATCCTGAATAACAGTGCGACATGCGATGCGACCTTTTGTCAAAATTCTTTGACCATTTGTAGTGCTTACTAAGACAATAGTTTAACACCACGCTGATATGAGTCGCGTTGCAATTGCCGTCGAAAAACTACCGCGCCGCCGCCGTTGGAACGACGCGTTGACGAATCAGTCGAATAATTTTGGCGTCAGTTGTAAACGCTTCAAACTGTCGACGCCGGTGTCTGTTAGTCATTGTAGGTGCTGCCGGTGTTCTGTCAGTTATGTGATAAGCATTGTGCCAACATGTTTAAATGTTACGTGTAGTGTAATGCCCGCCATGGTAGATTCATTTCTGAGCAGTGAATTAACTGTATCCGCCATAAGATGCATTGTGTATTGCTGATCTCTTGCATTTCAGTCGAATTTCCATTCACATTTGACAGTTGGCAACGGCAGAAACTTTTTGGTTTCATCGGGTACGTACAGTGGTGACCTTTGGATGTCGTAGCTTGCTAAACTAAATAATACTTAATTCTCATAACAGGTGAAATTATTGCGATTTTTTGAATATGATAAACAGAACTGAGCAGTGGAATGGAATGGACATGTGGTCCATTTTTGAACAACAGCAAACGTGGCGTTTAAGCTACATTCTGTTGGGAGGACAGCATCACAGCAGTTGTTCAACAGAAAAACATTCGATTGGTGACTGTCCAGTCATAGGTTGTGGCAGCATTGCATCGTTGACGTGTTTTACTTACTGTTTGTGACATTGATGTTGGTGGCTGGAATGTGACATGGTGTTATGGTGAGTCGTGTTTATCAGAGGTGGCTGTGGGTTTCTATAGTGAACGGAGTCCACTGTCTTAGTTACTGCCGTCATGACTCACCTTGTATCGTGCCACGACATATCGCTGCTTGTGATAGAGAGTTGTTTGTGTATATTTGTGATACTGACGTTGGTAACATGGTTATATTTATTGCAGCGTGTACTGTGTTGCAAGCAGCAGTAATGTGTTGTAGCTCATAACTGCCATACTCCGTAGTCGTGTCCGGCTTTCTAGCTTTTAGTAGGGTTGACTCTTCGATTGAGTCGACCTAATAAAGCTGGTCTCAAATGTCCGTCCGTCCATACGTGCGTACGTACACACGCACGTACGTACGTACGTACGTCCGTCCACATAACGTTTCTTTGATTTCAATGAAATTCGGCATGTACAACGGTATGCAGTACGACCCGATCCAAGGTCAAGGTAAGGTCATGAGCCCTTCAAAAGTTTCAAATCCGGCCGTTTTCATAAAGCTATTTTCTCAGCCATTTATAACGGGAGCTGGCAACTGACCACGGATTCTTAAACTAGGGCACAATACCTAAATTTGATCTGGCTGGATTTCTGGTATTCGGCCTAGTTTTCGTGTCACGTGACTTTGAAGTTGGCACAAACGTCAGTTGCGAAGAGTCGACCGTCAGTCCCCGTACATGGCTAATTTTCCATAATTTTGCCACTGTGTGACTGGTACTGCATATTGCTGTCAGAGTCGGTGTACTGTACAATTCATTTTACAACATGGTTCAGCTTTGACAGGTATAAATCTAAAACAACAACAGAGTTCAAAGAACTAGTAAGAGACTGGCCGAATTAGACTAAAGAGTTCTTGGCAAATTGCAACATGTCAATGCATTTGCATTTTTAGTTATTGTAACGAAATAAGTTTGAGTATTGGCCAATTTATAGTTTATGTAACCAAAAACAGCTGTTTTATTACTGTAATAATGATCATATGTAATACGTTTTGTTACAGTTTCCTAACTGCACTGTAACAAATGACTTGATTACTTAGTACCACCACTGACTTGCAGTCACGGTCATCACACACTGAGAGAGCACAGTTGAAGTTACACAGTGAACATGCACAGCACGTAGAAATCCTGTTCCTCCTTGGTCTTCTGCTGTAGTCAGGAGGTTTCTGACTATATTCACTAACTACAGTTCATTAGCCCTATTTGCAGCCTCCCATTCGGTCTTTCCATAGGATTCTGTTAGCATTGCATCACTCGTCGTATTCAACCTTTTTCGACCTGTTGGTGATTTACCTTTCACTCTTCCTTCTAAGATATCCCTTAACTACCCATCATGACGAAGCACATATCCAAACTAACTATGCTTTCTCTTTTTTGTTGCATCAGTTACACCCCTTGTCATTCACTCTCCTCAAAACTACATAGAAAGTAATTGGGGAATAAAAGTCTATGTACGTTAATGGCTACGCTAAAGTAGTGTTTTCAGCAGTGTAAGTGGTTTGCTGTAGACAGTGACTGTGGTGCGATATTGCTCGACTTCCGAGTTGGCACCTTCCTGGAAGAAGAAGAAGTTTACTTATGTGACTGGTTTAAGTCGTATATATATAGTCTGTGCATCTGATGTTTAGTATTGTGTAGAACTTTCTGGCTGCCGGTGTTGTGAGTTGAATATTTTTATAAGCAGTTGACTGATGGCTGGCCGTGTGGATGCATATCGTTGACACTGTACGATGGCGTGCCGTTGCGTGTTGTCAGTGGTCGATTGATTGATTGCCGTTGTTCCCGCTCAGTACCATTACATCTCTGTTCACTTGATTCGCGTTGATCTGCTTAATAATTAAATTATTAGTGCACAATAGTTTACACACATCACCATAACTTGAAAACGATGTCCACGGATGCTTCTTTTGTCCGCAACCGGCTGAGTAGGGTGCACGAACGTTACAGACGGACGGACGGACCGGCGATAGCATATAGCGAGCGTGAACGTGAGTTCACGTTCGCTAAAAACCACGCATGGCCTGGATGGACAACATGAATATTTTTTTCTGATTCTCTCTCTAGCTTTTACGCCATCACCTACTAAAAAACTTGAATATCCCACTACCTTTCATAATCTTTTGCTCGATCTTTATAGGCTCGAAGAGCCCATAATGGAAATGCTGTACGGGGTAAAAAAACGGTGTTCACGCGTTCGGCTATATAACGCCGCCGAAAGTGAACGGATTTGGATGAAATCTGGAAGACTGAGTACATTGTTGGTGGCTCGCGATTCGCGCAGTAGCGACAGTTTGAGAGGCAGCCTAATTTTTGGTCAGATAAGCAACGCACGATTTCGCCGATTTCCCGTTGGCCAAATTTCACTAAATTTCAACAGAACAACGTCGATCGGTGTCGCCATGTAAACTTTCGGAACATAATTCTGAAAACATTAGCGTAAGGGATCCTTTTTACAAAAAAAAAAAAAATTCATCGAAAATGTTTAATGTCTTGCGACTTCAGGCCGTCATTACTCCGCAATGATTACAGATCGCCGGAAATTCACTACAAACTGACTGGGATGTCTAGTTTCCACTTATACCGTTAGAATCAATTCAAAGTCTACCTTGGGCAGTACGCCGCGTACATTCAACGTCTTAACCCATTCTTATCTATCGATCACAGAGATCCTCCAGAATTCAGTAACTGTCATTAGTTGCTATCAGTCAAACACATTAACAGATATATGTATTAAAATAGCGTGTAAACTTAGGTTGTGCTAAGTCACGCATCCGCAAAAAACAATTCCTGCACCGATCTTTAGATAAAAATTGCAGAATGGTATAGTTGTGCCAATCTTAATAACCCACCCAAATTTTGGTGACGATCGATTAAGGAGTTTGGGGTGGCGGGGATCGGACTTTGCCATTCCCGTAGAACGGGAATGGCAAATGTGCAAATGTTGTAAAGGCGACTCGTCTTTACAACATTTGCACTACCGTGTGATTATTATTAAGTGTCCCGAGTAATTTGGCAAAAGGCCGCATCGCCGATTTGTGACTGCTCGCGGCTGTGAATGGATTCGTTCGATGTTGACCCCATCAAGTACATGGTTCTTTGGACCCACATACGATCGGGCTATTTTTCTGGATTTCGAACATGGGGTGTAAACCAGCCCTTGGGGGGTCACGTCCCTTTCCCTCCCTTCGATTCTCAGTTGGGAGGTGGTCCCAAAACTGGGGTGTTAGGGGTGTAAAAATATCACTGCATATGATACGATACGATATGGTATCTGACCCCATTGCCAACTTAATCTAGCGCACGGCACAGAAACGAAACATGAGGAAGAACTAAAAATAAAAAGCGAGTAGCCCAGAAGAAACGGTCCGGGCAACGAGTCAGTCCTCCCCAAACGGCATCGATCGCTTTAGCCGTCTTTTAGGGCTCATGAACGTGACCAACAGACAGACAACGCTACTCCGTCTGTAGAAAAACAATGGCGCGCATCTTACCCGGCATGCACTGAGTGCATATGCGATGCCGCCTAAAAAGAATGCGATGCGTGATTTCCTACTGCAATACAATGTAAAGCGGTTTCTTACTAATTGCACGTCATATGTTTATTTAAAATATTTTGCAACGCCAGCAGTTTGACAATATTCATTAGGTAGCGTAAAATGGGCATCCAGCATATAAAACTGAGTTCCCCTTCCCCTAAGTTCCCCCTAACCCAAACCATAAACCTAACTCTAACACTGACCCTAGTACTAACCCTAACCCTAATACTACTCAACCTACCCCATGGGCGGCGCCAGGAATCTGAAGTTGGGGGCAACGTGGGGCAAGGGCCAGTGCACAGGGGGCAAGGGAAATCGCTGTGAGTGGATATACCAGATGACACTTTACCAAAACCAACTGGGGGCAAAAGCACAGGGCAGTTGCTCCCTCCTCCCCTCTAGCGCCGCCCATGCCCTATCCTAACCCTACTAACCCCACTCCTAACTCTAACCCTAACCTAGAGTAGGGGGAAATGTCCGAGGGGAATTGTCCAGGGGAAACTGTCCGTTTCCCAAAAATTTTCGTTCAAGCAGTCGCCAAGTCGTCGTTAGGTTCACGGAACCACTGGCACCTGACTCTTCTCAGCAGCATAGAACGTAGATGCAGTACGTAAAATGCCAAACTAGTAGTAGCGTAGTAACGTAAGCCAAAGAGCTGGTAAATTAAACATTTTCAAACTGCTATAGACTTAAAAAGACCAGTTTTGGATCATGTTAACAACATCCACAACCATCTAGCCACATGAGGTAGATGTCAGTAAACATTACATTACGCGCGGATTTATAACGTTGTAACAACATTGTAGCTTTCAGTTACGCGGGCGACAAAATGATATGATTGAATGTCTGCAGTCTGCTTTAACAAGTGTTAGTGAACACGCGGAATGTGTCAACAAACAAACAAATATTACCAGATATTATATATCATATTAAGGCTTAAAGCTGGAATGATAAGAAATAGTGAAAATGTTTGCATGTCTTCTGAAAATCGGTCCGTAGTCAGCGGGAGAAGATTGTGTCACGTGACCACACTGGGCGGGCACTGGCTGACGACAGCTGCTCAGCTATTGGACGACGGAAGTCGAAGTATGGCGGCGGCACGACGAAACCTTGTCCTTAGAAAATTCACCTGTAACACAGACACACACACTCGCATCATTGGCTGGTGTTGCCGAAGAGATCCTCTGGGAGCAGATTTTTGCCATGTTTTTGATTTAAAACTTAGTTTCTTTTGGCTGTCGCCAATATGCTAACGTTTTGAAATTACATGAATGCTTCTTTTTGTGTGTTCACACCAGGCCTTATGTAGACATTATTAAGTGAGATTAAATAAGCAGCTGCAAAAAGTAGTTTTGTGCGAGTGGAACTAACTATAGTACAGGACAAACTAGCACTACTAGGCCTAGTACACTAAACAGCAGACCCTATAGACGCGCAATAATGTCACATAACGAAATTTTTAGAGAATTATAACACATTTAACGTATTTTATGATTGGGAAAAACGCATATTTTAACGTATTTTATAATAGATATGACCGTATGGTACAGCTGTGGCTTTTGCAGACCAGTCATCCTTCCAGTCGTCCAACCATGCGTGTCAGAGGACTGGATCGAACTCAGGAAACTACTGGATCCAACAACAGAAAATCATCACCCACTGGCCTGTTTCACCATCTGACTTCTACGATGAAAGCCTTGAAAGGGGCAGCACGCCTTACACGACTATCCGCTACCTGGAGTCCTGGACTCTGTACTGTACATTACATAAACCGTGACGGGAAAAAATAACCCCTCCCTTTTCCACAGAAATGGCAAATCTGAACGCATCCTGACAAAACTGGGTGTAGATGTTCATGAATATATTTGTGACAGAACCACCAAGTTTCTCTAGAAGATATTATCTCACAGCCGAGTTATTCATCTTCGAATATCGATGATAAAAAATCTGTTTCCAATACAGCATAATTTATTTATTACTGCAGTCAGTCGTCCGGGAGTAACGTTGTATTGACACAATCCACCGTATTACGTAACAGTTAATGTAAACAATAAACATGGCATTTCCCGCAGAATATCGCATTGTAATTAAATCGCTGAAGCATGAGAAAAGGTACGGTGCTAGAATATAAAATTTGGGGGAAGCTGCAGGAGCGTGTGTAAAGTGTACCGCAGCCGGATTCGTGACGTCGATCAGCTGAAGTCATGCCTGATAGAAGAGTGAGAACATTTCCACCAGGTGTTCATCGATGAAGCGACCAGGCAGTAGCGTCCACGTCTTCGAGCACATGCAGGACATTTTGAACACAGACTTTAGCTGTGTTTGATGTTCGCACGCACGTACACATTGACCGTCACGTCTGCGTGGTTGCTATAGTGAACACCTTAGGTTTATGGGTAACCTCACTAAACCCATTATAACTAATGCAGGCGTTGGCAGAATTTATTGAAATTTGGTGAATTGTTTGCAATTAGACGTTGTGCTGTTGACGCGTAATTTTATCAAATTCCAACATTGCTTGACAGAGTTTTGAAAATGTACACGGGGTTACTTTTCCCCGGACACAGTGTAGACGTAGAGCAATAGTGGAATCAACGCGTCTGTAACGGTTGGGTATATTTTATTGCTTTTTTGTCATGATTCCATGCGGTAGATTATGCAGTCTACCTATGCCCTCAGTTCTTTTTAGCACAAGTGATGCATTTCTATACCGTACCATATACCGTAGTAGTACATATACATCACACCGCATCATACCGCATGCGCCCAGGTACTGCCGCTCCTGAAAAAAGCCGGTCTCGACAGCTCGTCTCCAGCGAACTACAGACCGATCTCCAACTTGGCGACCATATCCAAGCTACTGGAAAGACTGGTGCTGTCACGTCTACGACCACATCTGCTCGGTTCACCCAACTTCAGCCAGTACCAGTCGGCGTACAGACCAGGTCACTCGACTGAGACTGCACTACTCGAAGTCCTTGATGGTGTCTACTCGGCGGCCGACGACAAGCAGATCTCGGTGCTCATCGGTCTAGATC
>Ga0209780_1000982_pt1 | contig 17546 bp, 11 predicted proteins | sample WorMetexBAHAMAS2_FD_187384 | JGI IMG/M metagenome (GOLD analysis project Ga0209780, IMG submission 187384) | Marine gutless worms symbiont microbial communities from Max Planck institute for Marine Microbiology, Germany - Inanidrilus exumae... | ecosystem: Host-associated > Annelida > Digestive...
GTATTTGTCTCAGGGCGTATCCACAGTTTAAAAAGTGGGGGGGGGCGAATCATGGCGATCGAGCGCGAGGAACGAGGCGCCGAGGGATGAGGTGTGGGGAGGGGGTGTCCCCTTCCCACCTGAGGAGGGGACTGGGGAGGGGATATGCCCCCTTCGCGCTATGCCCCCTTCCCAGAATTTTTTGTGAGTTTTGAGCTCAAAATGGCGAGTTTTGGTGCATTCTGGGAGCTAAGTTTATAGCAGTTGAACTGTCTGACTTGCACACTTTTAAGCCGTTAAGCCTAGACTTTGGCTGGTAAAACCTGCTATTGTATCATTGTGTGTCAAAAAAGTGGGGAGACTTTTGTATGACTCCCCTCGGCCTGAAATCTGGGGGGACACGTCCCGGACCTGTACCCCGGTGGATACGCCACTGATTTTTCTGCTTGTTTGCAGATGCGGCCGGTTATGAGCGAACAGTACTATCAAAGAGATTGAAATTTTATTATTGTAATGTCGCATGTCATAGCAGCGCTGTAGTATGTAAATATTGTATATAACGTGCATATATAAACGAACTCTAAAACACAGTTTATTGCAATTAATAGGCCTATTGCATGATATAAGACTATAGGCCTAACCACTATGCATCTAGGCCTATCTTATCCCGCAAAGCCTATATTTTGCATAATACCATGTTACAGCATACGTCTTTTTGCCGTAGCAACATGGTTATTCAGCTGTACGTAGTGGCGTATTAAGAATTTTAGAAAGGCGGTACCGCATTCAAAATTCAGTTGTCGTATATAGGCTAGTTCACCCATGTCTGTCGATTGCACGTGACTTTTTCATGTGAACTTATCAAATTTAAAGTTATTTTTAGACATCTTCTAATGGGGCCCAAGTGTATACTGGTTCTATATACGCCACTGCTAAGGTGCGTAGGCCTATTTTCTTAATTTTGCAGCGATTGACTTCTCCAACAAAGTAAGCCTGGTTTACGTAAATAAGCAGCTACAATAAAACCCCAACGTAAATCCAACGGTTGGAAGTAAGTTGGCGAACTGTAGGGCAAACGTTGGTAAACTGCTTGAAAACCACGTTGGTCCAACGTTGGGCCATACCGTTGGCGAAAGGTATGGCCCAACGTTGGTTTGTTGTTGGCAAACCAAGATAGGCCCAACGTTGCCCCTACGAGCAAAATTACAATGGCCCAACGTTGGCTGCCAACATAAAAATTATGGTTGGCCCAACGTTGGGCTAACGAGAAATTGTTATTAGGGTTCTTCGTACGTGATGACTCTTTGTAGCCAGTCAGACAAGTAGTTTCTAAACCAACTGAGGGCTTCAGTGCTACATCCAATGTCACGAAGCTCGGTCAGAAGCAGTTGATGAGGAACCGTATCGAATGCCTTAGACAGGTCTATGAGAAGAGCACCAGCATACGATCCTTTGTCAACCTAGTTTATCCATGAGTCAGTAGCAGCAAACAGAGCCATTTCACAGCTAGAGTGTCTTCTAAAGCCAAACTGTTCAGGCGGAAGGATGTTGTGTTCATCACAGTAATTATATAGTTGTGTAGCAATCAGCTTTTCCAGTGTTCGGCCTAGAATTGGGAAAACAGAGATTGCAGGTCTGTAGTTGCTAGGATCAGTTTTACTTCCTTTCTGTTTATAGATGGCTCTTACTTCTGCCATTTTCCAGCAACTAAGAACAATGTTATTCTGTGTTGTACTGTTGTAACAGCATGGTTATAAGATAATGATATGCTTGAGACGAACGCCACGTCGTATAAACGCATCAAGTTTTTGCATGTCAGACGCAGCAGTAAATGCCACCAAGCAGGGATTACATGAAAAACCTTGGCTATGACCACAGCCTTGTAGATTACATTTAAGTCATCGTCAGTTCGTCACACATACCATTGTTGCGTAGGATTTTGAGTGCTTCGAGCGACTGAGCACATTTTGTACGTTTACTTATTTATTAGTAACATACTAGAATTCTAGGTGGGTGTGGTATTTCTTTACTTCTGGTCAAGAAGCTTCTGGTTTCTATTTTGCGAGACCATGGTGCTATAATTAGTCTAATTATAGCTCCATGTGCGAGACCCTTGTCAAATGGCTGCGTTAAGAAGTACGGCGTAAGGACAAATACGGTACCTACTATGGGACAAGTATTTTATTTTGGCTGCAAGTTTGCTTTTATTGTGTTATTTTAGTACGCCTACTAAGCCACGAGATTGGTTGGTATGAATCCAAAGAACGTCCCCGAAGTGACCTATTTTGTGCGACAATGTTATTTGCAGTCTGTGCGTACTGCAAGTAATCTCAGGATGCACTATATTGCAGTCCGCACGGACTGCAATATAGTGCATCCTGAGGCTATTTGCAGTCCGTGTCACGTCTTTATACGTACTCTATTGTTTCTTTCCTTCTGCTATGCCCCCAAAAGACCTAACCCCTTTTTCTTATATATCGTTATATACCCACAAAAACCCTTTTTTAAGTGATAAAGTATGAACTACCGACTTCTTGTCGCTGGTATTTGCTGAGCTGAGTACAGCTACATCAGCAAACGGGTAGTGCAATTGCTGGGTAGTGCAAAAAATTACCCTGCCCACGAACCCTGCTACACACCTCCGTGAAACATTCCTTTCATAAATGCGGTAAAACCTTTTTATGGGTGTCAACGAAGTGTGTGTAAAAATATTACGGTTACTGTGTAGGTTAAGGTTAGTGTTACGGTTAGGGTTAGTTTAGTTTGACTTCTTAGCAGTAATAATTTGGTTGCATTATGTATTGCCATCTGGTGAATGAAATAGAAAATGGCCGTGCGGACTGCAAATAGCCTAGTAATGCACTACATTGCAGTCCGCATGGACTGCAAATAGCACCAACCCAACCTAATTTGTGTGGGGTGGAACGTAACGTCTTAACTCAGTGAATCGGTCAGTTTCAGTGTACCACATTTTCTTCATAATATTTGATGAATTTCATCGTTTTTTAGTTTGTACAGTCTGAGTTCTTCTTGTCAACAAATTTGAACATTGGTTTGATCAATAGACTGAGTTTTGCCGCTGTTAAGTCGACTCAGTCGACTTGGGGTCTACCAAGTGAAGTCGTTTTGGTTCCAAACTGCCGCCGAATTTTTGTGCTAAGTCGCCATAAAAAATCTGGCCCCAGGTGATGACTTAGATAAAATCTTTTCAGAATTCCGTTAGTAGATCTAACTTACTTACTTAATTTAATTAGCTACACGAAAGACAGAAAGAACAAAAAGACATAAAAATGTAGCTAAGATGGGGGAAAAGCTGAGCTTGCTAAAATCCCCAGTTATACCTAATGTAACAATCCAACCTATTTTTGAAAGTGTTTACCGAGCAGCTATTGATGGCTGGTAATTTATTCCAATCGTCATTCATCAATAATTTGTTGACTAAAATGACAAGGTTGCTTGAAAGTTTATAAATTATAATCATGACCTCTTAATCCTGTTGAAGATAATTTAAACTACACATTATTATCAACAGTACTCACACTTTTTAAATATTGCAGACATCACATGGGTCAGTTCGATACATGCATTGATTATACAGAGAGACAGTCTCATTATAATTGCTGGCGATGTCTCAATTCATTTGTTAATTTCCAGTAGAGTAACTAATGCGAACATCATGTTTTGTTAGATTAGAATCTAATGCAGACAGTATGTGAACCTGGTGGCAGTCAGCGAATGTTTCAGGTCTCAGACAGTATCTCCAAGTTCTGACCAATGTGATGTCTGCATAAGTACAAGTTGTAGGAAGAGCATCGTTGTATATGACCCCTTTTGAGCCAGGCGTCAGCTTCGCAGTAGAAACTGAAATTGCGTTATACATGGGCAACAAATGTTCTGAGGAAACCCTCTGCAGTTTTGGGAACTAAACAAACAGTTGTTTCCGAACTTAGCTGTATTAGCAAAGGCAGCATCAGTAGCCAGTGTGTCTGTCAAAGAAATGTTTCCAACAACCGGCATTTACTGAATTTCAAGCATAGTTTTAACCCGGGTCAACATCTTTTTCATACATGACCGCTATAGTAAATTTTTCTCTATTACTTGCATTTTGGTCACTGACATAAACAATTAGTTATGTCATTAGCAGAGTGCTGATGAAGTTGCTCTATAAACATTTGCATTTTTACATGTACACGTACATTTGAACTTTTTGAAGTTGAGTGTTATGGCTCTCTGACTTTTGATTTTAGTGGAGTTAGTGCATTACATAATTCTGTTTGCGTGTACACTAGGCCTGCTTGCTGTTTTATTTTGTCACAGACTACCAGGTACTAAAAAAGAACTACACTAACAGAAAAAGCCACAGGACTGACAGACAAATTTTATTAAAACAATATGAAAGTAGGCCTAACAAAAACTAAATCATGTACACAGACTAAGTAACAGAAAAGCTGAGAAATAGTAAATACGAAACCAGCAGTGAAGCTGGTGAAATTAAGTCACAAAATTTTAAGGTCAAGTCAAGTCAAAAACGTATTTTAACTTTGTTGTTGTCATTTTGTTTCCAAGTCAACTCATGGTCACAAACCCAAGTGACTTTCAGGTCTGTTGAGTGTTGACCATTATCATCATCATTATAACAATTGCCACCTAAACTCCTCATCACCCGAAGATAAAACATTAACTAACTTACATGCCATATTGCAAGCTGCATGTCAGTTTTATAGATTATAAGATGGCATAGGATATAATATTATACATGTCAGTATATAGTCTTAATTTAGCAAATTGCAGGTGTCACTATGATATAGTGAAATATGTTTAGTGTGAGAATTATTATTAACATCTGGAATTGTCTGTCAGTGGCTGTTGTTTACACTTCCATTATAACAGACATTTTTTAACCCCGCGGCGCTAGCTATGTGCGGGTATTAGCCGTCTTCGTGTGTCTGTCGAGTCCTCACTTCTTCAAGTGAGTTTACACACTTCGCTCAGTGATCACTGTAAACATATCAAGTTTGCCGAAAGTATGTCTATAAAAATATTGTCCTCAAAACTCGTGGTGGCTATTGGGACTTATAATTCTAAGCTGTGTAGTTTCTTGTGTCTGCATTTATGAGCAAAATGTATGACGTTAGTGACTTACTGGTACTGACTTTCGGTAACTGTGTATTAACGACCGCCGACCAGGCTGAATAAGTGCTTTTTGAAACTACACACGTACGTTTTTTAACGTTTTTACGACAAAATTGCTTCTGAAAGAGGCATGGTCACTGTCATGGTCATGGTCCTCTTTAACTTTTGGAAAATGAGCGATAATATCTGGAAAATGGAACAAGATAGCCTCATAGTTTCTCTTAAATTTGAATAGGAAGTCGTATGTTATAGCCTACTGACGACAAACCGCCTTGATGGGGCGTGGTCAAGTCATGTAACCCATTAAAATATTTTAGAGGCTCCAATCATATCACTGCAACGGCTGAACTGAAGTCGCCAAATTTTGTACACAGGTTGGCTCTATCAATTCTAGCAACAGGATGACGTATCACCCACAAAAGGGGCGTGGTTATGGTCACGTGACTGTTTTAAAATTTAAAATTTTGCTATTTGCCGTGATGCAGTGCATCGCGCTGGTTGGTCAGCGACAGCTGAGCTAGCTGTATAAACAAGTAGACTATATCGTATCCTATCGAAAGGATAAGCCACTCCTATAAGGGGTGTGATCAGGGTCACACGACCCAGTTTCAGTTTTGACACCTGCAATCATATCTTTGGTTGATCTGAGTGTCGCCAAATTTTGTATGCAGCTCCCTTTGTCTCTTCGTCAGCTTCATTCTGGCACCAATTCTTCCATTTCTGACTCACCTATTCCTTCAGTCATCACTTCTTCCTCTTTTTATTCACCACTCTGTACATTTATAACTCCTCTCTCTTTCACTCCGGGCTTAAAGCCTACCTCTACCTCCTACCCTACCAAATCCTACACCCCGTAGTTTCACTTCTACCTTCCGGACTGCCTCCACGGACTATTGCCTGGACCGTTTCTTCTGAGCTACTTGGTTTTTGTTTGTATATTTTCCTTATTTTTTCATGTCTGGGCCATGCGCTGGATTAAGCTGGCCATCTTGTCAGCTTGTGAGTGCACGTTAATGTATCGTATCGTATCATATATCAAGTGCTAGCCTAGGGGTAACAGACTACCCCCTAGTGGGCGTGGTGAGGCTGTATGCTGATAGATACAGAGGAGTACTCGTGCATGCGTGATATTCTACCCCCAAAAGGGATGTTTTCATAGTCGTGTGACTTGTTTAAATTTTGGGAAATAAGTGACAATAACTCGTTAACGGTGCAAGATAGAGGAATTAGTGCAGACGAACAGTAATAGGAAATCGTATGTGGCCTGTGGCACCATTGCCAATGCCCTTGAATGACCTTGAAGGTCAAGTTTGCTGTTTGTAACCTTTGTAACTTTTGTACCTCGTGAAACGCATCATGAATTTGTTAACATTTCACGTCGCACGGTCTGTCTGCGATACCTGAGCCTCTTGTTATAGTTATAACGGTAGCTATGTGTTTGTGTTTTAGGTTTGTTACACCTAATCGTATCCGGCTATGGGTGAGTCAGAGAAGTTAATGCTTGGAGAGCTGATGTTTTATGTTAATGGAAAGAAGGTGTGTTGATATGTTTGTTTTTAGGTGCATTTTTACTTATTTTCCTAGACAATATCACGAAAATGCGGCATATGTCCGTGTTAATGATAACTACCGACAAGAAGCTCAGCTATTGCACGATGCACTGTTTCACTTGATATCTTGTCAACTCCTGCACAGCTGTACGAAAAAAACAGTAGGTAATGATGACCTTGAAAGTCACTCAAGGTCATCAGAATTGCCGCTATTCGATAGTCCATGGGCATATCCGGATTGCCAGCAATTTTTTGCTGTCGGCAGCGAAGTCAGTGATTACTCACTGGACGAAAAACAGCAGAAGCAGCAGAGTTCTAGAAATAGACATTCCGTCAGTGATTGATGTAAACCAAAACAACAAGAGTCTCCGCAGCCGCTGACAGACATGCGCGACGCCGAGGCTCAGCGCATGCTAAATATTCCGTATTGCATCATTTGATAATCAAATCATTTTTCTAGTTTTCTGATGTCGAAAATCTAGGCGGAAATCTAGCAGGGTCACCCCAACAGTGGCGCCAAGTAGAGGTGGGGTAGGTTAAAATCAGCAGTTTTTGACCTATATCTTGCTATATCTCAGAAATGGTGCAAGATAGGGACATAGTTACTAGGGAACACTAATAGGAACTTGTATGCGCTCTGTTGAATGGTGTTATTTCCAGTGACCTTGAGTGACCCTAAGTAAGAAAGTAAGTAAGTAAGAAAGAAAATTTCTAGTCGGCGCCCTTAACGTCTATCCACAGGGTGCCACGGCCCTGCTAACCAAACATAAACGTTTTAAGCGATCGTTTAAATTGTTCGAATGTGATGTCCAGTTGTCGAAGCTGTTCAGGCAGACTGTGCCACATCGTTGTCCCGGCAGTGGCGAAACAGTGGTCACCAAACTGGTTATGTGACCTGTTGACAACGCATGTTTGACTGTTAGCAGACCGCAGTGGACGGCGGCCAGCGGCAGTGACTAGCATATGCTCATCTGCTCGGTACGCAGGAGCAGTACCGGCCAACGAACGGCAGACGAGGGTGGATAGCTTGAATTCTACTCATCAGCAGACTGGTAGCCAGTGCAAACTGTGCAACTGACGTAGGACTGGCGTTATCTGCCATAAACTGCCTAACTACCCTAAACCACCCCATTTTTGGCATGTTGTGGCATCTTTCATATCTTCATAGTGAGTGGAGATAGAGAGTTCAGATTTGGTAGGTAGGTTGGTCGTAGCAAGAGCTAGCCCACGGTGACAAATCATCCCTGAAAGGGGCGTGGTTAGGTCACGCGATCCCTTTAAATTAAGGTGGGCACCAACCATATCTCTGGAATGGCTGCAGGTATTGATCGTTTCAGGTCCTGTCAACGTAGATGGACGGTCAGTGTGGTAAACTGGTGACCGTCGTCGGTCATCAGTTTATCACACTGATTGTCCACATCTGTGTACGACACGTTGGGCATGAGGCACCGCATTGCGTGGGTCTGTCAGCATCAGCGGAAACTTGTTTTCAGTTAATTGTTGCTGCTAGCATCATGTCTGCTTGTACATTTTATTACTATTTGTTATTTTGAGTGCAGATTGTGAAGAGCAATCCGGATCCTTGTTTGCTATTGTCACAGTTCCTCCGAGAAGAATGTATCTTTTTAATGTGTTTGGATTGGTTATTCGCATGGGCTGTAATTGAGCATTGATGAGAAGTCTAACTGAGTAACAAGAATATTGAAGTTAGTTGTTTTTAAAATGCACATTAAGCTGTAGTGCGCGATTAATTGTACTGATGACGGCCTGCATACTACTTAGTGATATCGCCGTTTTATTGTGCTACAACAATTTGTTATTAATCTGTACCAAATGGTATAGGAAAACATTAGTTTTTGATAGATTTTAAATCATTCGAGTTTTTTATTCGAGCTTTTTACTGTGTGACGCTATGCTATATGCTGTCATCATGTGTCCATCTGTCTGTCACAAGTCAGAGTTCTACAAAGATGGCTAAACCTAGGATTAGACAAACAATGCCATATGGCAGTACGTGGCCTCTGGTTTGCCGATGCCAAAAATCTCGGCAAAATTCCAACAGGTCACCTCAAATGGGGGCACCAAATAGAGGTGGGGTAGGTTCACATCGGTGACTTTCAACCAATATCTCACTATATCTCAGAAACTGTGCAGTTTCTATGTGGCCTTTGTGGCTTAATGGTAGAGCATTCGCTCGCGATCCAAAAGGTGCCTCTGTAACCAAGCAGTATAATTTGGTACCGGCCGATGGGCGGTTACGCTCTTTGGCTTCGAAGGTAACCGCAGGCATGGCGGAAAGTAATGGCAGCCTACCGCCGGGTGGATGGCTTCAAGTCACATGCGGGCTGACTGCTTGTACGCCAGCTCCGGGCCCAACGCTTGGTAACGAGTATGGGAGAACTTTACCTTTTTTACTATGAACTCGTATGCGCTCTTATTTTCAGTGATCTTGAGTGACCCCTAACTACTGCAAGCCACCCTATTTTCCAAATTTTGTATCCCTTTTTATATCTTTATAGTGGGCGGAGATAGAGACTTCAAATTTGGTAGGCGGATTGATAGTAGCAAGTGCTAGCCCACGGATGGCAAATCATCCCTGAAAGAGGCGTGGTCATGTCACGTGAACCATTTTAACTTTGATGGGCACCAAGTTCCACCAACCATATCTCTGGAATTGCTGAAGCTAGAGTAATCAATTTTGTCCAATAGTAGGCTACATCAAGTCCCAGCAGAAGCGAGGGGTGTGGTCAAGGTCACATGACCCATTTTAAATTTTCTGGCCCCCAATGATATCTCTAGAATGGCTAAAGCTATAGTGGTCTAATTTCGTACTCAGGTAGACTATATCATATTCTAGCCTAAGGATGACATACCATGCCTAAAAGGGGCATGACCCATTTTTCAATTTTGACACCCGCAATCATATCTCCAGAACGATGGAAGCGACAGTCACCAAACTGTGTATGCAGGTAGAATATATCAAGTGCTTGGCTTTCTAAGACAGACTACTCACGTAATGGGCGTGATCAGAGTCACGTGACCAGTTTTTTTAATTTTGCCGTAATAATATCTTTGGAATTGGTGAAGCTATGCACTTCAAATTCCGTGTGCTGATTGATACATAGTAGTACTAGTGCACGTGTGATATATTATCCCTGAAAGAGATGTGTGATGTGTCACGTGACCTCCTTAAATTTTAGGAAACAAGTGATAATATCTCGTGAGTGGTGCAAGTTACATAGTTGCAATGGAACACTAGTAGGAAATCGTATGTGGCCTATCGAATGTCACTATTGCCAATGACCTTGAAGGTCACTTTTGCTGTATGAAACCTTTGTAACTCCCATGCCTCGTGAAACATAGCACCAGTTTACTAACATAGCGCATCGCACGGTCTCTCTGCAGTAGCAGAGCTTCTTGTCTAACTACACATCATCGTCAAGTTTATTTAATAAAACAAGTTGACAAACGCAGCAATGTTTTCAGTGTCGAGAGATAAACAGAAACGTTCGTGCAGCAGTAGATAAAAACTAGTAACTGGCAACAATCCTTATAAAAAGCTCTGATTAAAAAGTTACGGTGGTTGAGGTTACAGGTTTTACTTATAAGAGACTTGTTATGAAATCTGGTGCGAAGCAAGTAGACAATTTCTGGCCTATCAGTAGATGAACATTTCAGTAACAGCAGCTGATTGTTAAGTCGACTCTTCGACCTAATAAAGCCGGTCTCAAATGTCCATCTGTCCGTCATCCGTGCGTGCGTACGTACATACGGACGGACGTCTATCCGTCCGCGAAAAGCATTCTTCGATTTCAATGAAATTTGGCACGTAGGTAGAGGTTGATGAGTGATGCACGACGATATGCAGTATGACCCAATACAAGGTCAAGGTCACGAGCCGTTCAAAGTTGGAAATCCGGCCGTTTTTAAAAGCTATCTCCACCATTTACAATGGGAGCTGGCAACTGACCACTGATTCTTAAACTAGGGCACAATATCTAAATTTGGTCGGGCCGGATTTTTGATATTTTTCCTAGTTTTTGTGTCACGTGACTTTGAACTTCGCAGAAACGTTAGTTGCCAAGAGTCAATCATCAGTCCCGCACGGGGCTAAATTGTTAACAGTTGCACGGGCTTCTGTCATGAAGGCAACCACATCTGTTACTGCTGCTGAAATTATGTCATAATTTCTCCCCCCCCCCAACAAAAAGTGCCACGAGTGCCTCTGCCCTCGGTTTTTAGTCACAGAAGCTGTTTTAATACTTTTGGGTGGGAAACTGGCAGCTGAGCATCAGGTCACTTGGCAATACTGTCACAAACCATATCATTACTCCAAGTTCAAATATTGATGCTAGTTATCTTTAACTAGCATTTTATTAGAACGTAGAGATTAACGTGGCATAAGCAAAAGTGCTTCTAGGATACGGTGGACATCATTCTAGGACATCATTGTTGGTAACGTCCTACTGAGGCCCAGTAATAGAATTAGGACATGTAACATCCTGCTTAAGGCACAAGTGTGGACTTGCTGCAGTAGAAGACTTGGGAATCGTTGGTTTTTCCAGGAAGGTTTTTTTGACATTCGGTGGAAGAGTGCACTTTGATGCCACTTATGGAGCAGTCTGTAGCCATTTGAGACCCCAAATTTGGGTCACTTGTTAACTTCAGGGGCTAGAGAACGGCCGTTTGCATGTGCCTAATAGCATTTGCGAGTAGCTTTAGCATTTTACATAATATTTTATTTTGTATGTCTGACATTATTGTCCTTGATGTGGGTGAAAATGCAGTGAGGTTGACAGGAACAAAGCTGGCATGCAACGAAGGCGGCTGTGGCAGTTGTACAGTTCTCATCTCAAAGTTTCATCATCCCACCGCCAGTATCATGTATTCCATCACTTCCATTTTCCTTTATCTTTGATCAATAGACGTTTATTACACAGTTTTTACCATTACTTCCATTTGTAAGTTGAGTGGCGGCGTGGCATAGTGGTAACAGCGTTGGTCGTATAAACGAAGTTACTCTACGTCGAGCCCGGTTAGTACTGGGATGGGTGACCGTGTCCGGGTTCGAATCCTGGAGGCGGCACTTTATTTCGGTATGTAACCAGCCACCCTGGTTGACTTAGCCTTTCATCCTTTTGAGGTCAATAAACTGAGTAGTAAGCTGTAATCGGATGTGTGTTTCCTCCGGCGCTATCTGGTTAAAGCTTACGGGGTGAAGGCCTGGTGCAGTTGATTGGAGCGGTGGTGTGTTAGCTAGCTGCATGCTGCAGGTCCAATTGTATGTTAATGCGTGCAATGGATGGCTGCAATTTGCACTGCAGCACCATTGGTTCTTGTCAGTCAACTGCCACTTCCAAGATTGAAAGCGCAGCTGGTCACGGTGATTTATTGTGTAAGTAGCGCTCTATAAGAATCCGACCTTTACTTTCACTTTTTTGTGTTGATGGGCAATGGGATCGGCTTTTGGTCTGTATGAAACCTGTTCCGAGTATCCAAAGGGTTTTCTTTTGTGGTACCAAGCAGAGCTAGGGCAACACTGGGGCCAGTTAAATGAAAACTTAGAGTGAAAGTAGTAATGTTCTTATTTAGATCATAATCAACCACTTTGAAGGTCAATAACTTTTTGTATCGTTGCTTAAAAACTACCGTTAGGTTTTGGTTGCACATTGGCGATTCCTTATATCAAAAGCTCGAGCGAGTTTTACATCTGCTTGCTGTTCTATATGTTTGTTGCTTACAACTGTTGTGTTACAGTGAACGCAAGTTAGCAGTAGATATATTTCGCTCTGACGAAGATTTAACAATATTTATGTCTGCAGGATTTTCCAATGTACTTGTATTTTTACTGTCGTCGAAAACTGCTTTTTTGTTACACATCTGATCAGTTTGGAAGGAAATTGGCAGTTTGGCTGTAGATTGTAGAGCACATCATGTGAGTACTAGTAGGGCATGGTGGCTGATTTATGAATGGTATATCTGTTGTAGTCATTATTCTGCCAATGCGTGCCTGATTCCAGTGTGCTCACTACATGGTCATGCTGTTACGACCATTGAGGCACTTGGCAACACGAAAACCAAACTACACCAGATACAGGTACACACTTAGTATGATAAGATATATTTACATGTGCCCAAAAGCTGACGGCTGGCCACCGTAATATGCTTCATGGAACCAAAAACAGAAAAATAGGGGTAAAGAACTAAAAACAAAAACAGATATGCTCACATAAAATGGCCCGATATGGAGACATTTTACCACATGATGCTGTGCTAGTGCAGTATATGCTGTCATCACTGTGTCTGTCTGTTTGTCTGTCCATTACATTTCTCAGTTCTACCAAGACGACTAAACCTAGGATCATGCAAACAATGCCGTACAATTGCCCAGGCATTCTAGCTTTCTGATGCCAAAGATCTCTTATTCTAATGGGGTCCTGTCCGGGGTGCCAAATAGAGGTGGGGTAGGTTTCTCACTATATCTCAGAAACAGTGCAAGGTAACATTGTTACTATGAAAGGCTAATAGGAACTTATATGCACTGTATCGAATGGCACTATTTTCAGTTACTTTTTCTGACCCCTGATTGCTCCAAACCACCCCATTTTCTACATTTCATATCGTTTTTCATATCTTTATAGTGGGTGGAGACTTTAGATGTGGTAAAAATGATGTGGTAGATAGTTTGATCGGAGCAAGTTCTAACCCTCCTGTGACAAACCATCCCTGAATGGAGCATGGATAGGTCACGTGAACGTCGTGTATTGTATTAACTTTGATGGTCACCAATCATATCTCTCGAAGGGTTGAAGCTAGATTTGTCAACTACCCAACATGGGTAGACTGTTTTAAGTTGGATGGTGGAAAGGTTGCATCCAGGAACATATTTCTTTGATCTGTGATAGTTTTTTTAATGATTTTGCATTTATTGTCTGGTGCAGTTCAAACATTAATAGTACATAAGTTGTTGGCTCTATTTGATATGTTTCTCTTTTACGACTGGCCATTTTACATGTGTGTATTCTGCAAGAAAATTTATTATTTTCAACTTTAATTCTTGGCTCAATTTTCAGCGACATGCGGATGTAGATTAGGTCAAGTGTTACGACAAATGTGGGTGTGGTCATGGTCACGTGAACCAAATTTAAAGTTTTTGGGGCTCGTATGATATCTTTTGGAATTGTTGACGCTAGGCACTTCAAATTTAGTGTGCTGATTGATAATGAGGACTGATGTGTATTAGTGCATGCATGATAGATTACCGCCAAAATGGGTTCAGGGTTCTATGATATTTTGGGAAATAAGTAATAGTATCTCGGAAACGGTACAAGATAGAGACATAGTTGCAGTGTAAGACTAATAGGAAATTGTTATGTGGCCTTTCAAACGGCACCATTGTCAATGTCCTTGAATGACCTTGAAAGTCAATTTTGCTGTCTGTAATCGACTCCCGTACTTGGGAAGTGTAGTATGTATTATCTACTTTGTGCTTACACATGAATTGGAAAACACACGTGGCTTATAATTTCAACTATCAAGGTCACATGAAGACACTTACACTGTAAATGTGGTAGTAGCTTGGAAACGATGCAAGATTGAGTCGTTGGTACTAAAGACTACTAATAGAATGTGATATATGGCCTATCAAATAGTGGCAATTTGGATGACCTTGAGTGACCTTCAAGGTCATTCACCTACTGCACGTCTTGCCAAATGTTTTTTTGTAGAGTTTTGCAGATGTTGAGAAGATTTCAATTGAAATAGTGCATCGCACGGTCTCTCTGTGATAGTTGAGCTTCTTGTTTCATGATGTGGTTGGCAGATCCTTTAGTGCTGTGACTCTGATGGTCAAATGATAATAAGGACATCCAGGCTGTGACAATCTCCTTTAGTTGTGCTACATGGTTTCTTTTCTAACCTAGAATGACTTTGCAAGAGAATTCAAGTTAAACGAGAATCTCCGCTACCGCAGAAGAATTGCACGATGCATTGGCCATCGTCTTGAATTTTCGACAAAAAGCCATATCTTTGGAACCAGTGGGCCGATTTTGATGATCCTTGTATCATATGAGATGTTCCATGCAAGAGTGTGCCTTCATTTTGCTGGTTTTGTTCATATTGCTCCCCTTTTCAGACGTCAAATCCCCAAAAACCTCAACAAGGGGCGTGAATAGGCATTTTAAGCCAGACTGGCAAAAACATTGTTGCTGCACTTTCAAAGCAGCAAATTGTATCTGCACAAAATTTGGTGGCAGAAAATAGTTCACCATATAGACGTCTTGGTGGTTCAGTGATACCATCTGCACACCCAAAATGTGAAGTATGGGAACGGTTGAACACATTGACAGGCCACAAAGCTGCGTCTGCAGACTTACTGATTATCTGTGAAAAAGGACAGGATGTATTGGCTGTAGCAAGAGACATAGGCAGAGAGAAAGTAGGCCCAATGGCACTTGACGCATTGCAGCAAGGCTAAAGACGTCATTCGAAGCAAACGAAGTCTGTGAGGAAGAGAGTGCAGTTGTCCAAAACTGTCGCAGCTATGTGGGACCTAAACATTGCCATTGTATGAACCTCGCATTATTAGGTCGACTTCCAAACTTTGGAAGTCGACCTAATACTATGGGTGGCAAATTTCCGTCCGTCCGTCCGTCCACAAAAAGTTTCTTCGATTTCGATGAAATTCGGTATACATGTAGTACTCGATGAGTGATGAAAAAAGGTAATGACCATCCCCGGATCCAAGGTCAAGGTCAGGAGCCAACGAAAGTTGGAAATTCGACCATTTTGGACCATTTTCAAACTTTATCTCCTCCCCCATTTTTAATGGGGGCTGACAAATGACCACGGATTCTTAAATTAGGGGGCAATGTCTAAAGTTTAACCGGTCAGATTTCTTAAATTCGTTCTCGTTTTCCGTCACGTGACCTCAGAACTTTGGTCCTAACCACGTCTGACGGCCCTAGTATGCCCTAGCGGAAGTGCGACCGTCAGTCTCCGTACGGGACTAATTTTTTGTCATTTATTTCGTATACTGTTCTGTTTTGTGATAATTTTAGTGACTTGCTGTGATCATTGTTGTGGAAGGGTTTCTAGTGATGAAGCCAGATTGTTTGAAGCACTGGTTAGTTAAATCTGGCAAACATGTTTTCATTCCATGCTACAGGACCGACTGGTGAAGTCACACGGGATTCAGTGTGGATTCTGCAGTCCTGGAATGGTTATGTCACTCTATGCATTGCTTAGAAGTAATGCATGTCCGTCACAGCTGCAGATCGAACAAGCTATTCAAGGTATAGATTACACTAATAAGTTTACACTGGATGTTTACTACACAACATTACAGTACATTACATTACATTATAGTGATAACTGTTTCGGGAAACTTCAATCACTTTACATAGTCAGCAATTATAAGCATTATCAAACAGATGAGTTTTTTGCCGGCGTCTAAAGATAGCGATGTGGCGGATCTGATGTCTGAGTAAGCTTGTTCCAGACAGAGGTGGCCACAACACACGCACATAGCACACATATGCCAGTTTACTAGCCACTTTCTAGGTGAAAACTTTTAGTCAGTTGCTTTGTGAGAGGTTATTGCCAACACATTTTCATATGCTATGTGACTTTCCTGCCGTCATCGTTTCATCACTTTATGTTGGCTATCTCGATGTTTATATATTGGTGTTAGTGCCCGCTGTGTGCAGGTAATCTGTGTCGATGCACTGGCTACAGACCAATAATAGACGCATTCAGGTCATTTGCAAAGGTATATCTTTCATGTGTCCGTCACCATTTTTGTTTTTCTGTAGAATTATCTTGGTGATTGCAGTATGATTTGTCAAAACAGCAAATTCTTTTAAATTTAAAAGCAACTTTTGTATGACATTATGAATCACCATTTTAGGTCGACTCTTCGACAGAGTCCACCTAATATAGCCAGTCTCAAATGTTCGTCCGTCCGTACGTCCACAAAGAGTTTTTTCGATTTCAATGAAATCTGGCGTGTAGGTAGAGGTCGATGAGTGATGCACGACGGTATGCAGTCTGACCCGATCCAATGTCAAGGTCAAGGTCACGAGCCCTTTAAAGTTGGAAATCCAGCCATTTTCAAAATCTATCTCCTCCACCATTTACAATGGGAGCTGGCAACTGACCACGGATTCTTAAACTAGGGGACAATATCTAAATTTTGTCCCGCCGGATTTTTGATATTTATCATAGTTTTTGTGTCACATGACTTTGAACTTGGCAGAGACGTCTGTTGTGAAGAGTTGATTGTCAGTTTCATACGGGGCTAATCTTTGTAACATCATCATTATAATTTATGTAGCTTATATTATTGTGGATAATGATTTTAATAGTAGTCTTTCAGAATTAATAATTAATCAATAGCTGTTATTTTAAACTTCTAAAAAATAGTCATAAATTACCATTTATTTACCTTTATTGTACTTGTGTAACGTCACAATTTGTGTTAGAGTATGATTAAATGTGGAAGTTTACAATTATACATTAAAATTCTTTGTGATCGTTAATGGATTAATAAATAGTTAAATGGTACAGCTCAAATTTATATGCTTGTGTGATATTTTATCAGTGTTGTTGAATTCAGGATGTGCCTGCATGTCCAATGGAGGAGAAGTGTTGTCAGAATATGAAAAATGAGGTAGAGATTACTTCGCCTGCGGGAGCAGTTGCGAAGTATGGTGATGAGTATCAAAAACCAACTTGCCAAAATACACAACTTTTCACTCGACACCTCCCACTCTGCTCAAAACCTTATCTTCATCTTTGACGAACATCTTACTTTCGCTGACCAAATTACTGCTCTCTCCAAAGCTTGTTACTATCACATTCGTCAACTTCGCTGTATACGGCCAT
>Ga0209780_1000983_pt1 | contig 17542 bp, 10 predicted proteins | sample WorMetexBAHAMAS2_FD_187384 | JGI IMG/M metagenome (GOLD analysis project Ga0209780, IMG submission 187384) | Marine gutless worms symbiont microbial communities from Max Planck institute for Marine Microbiology, Germany - Inanidrilus exumae... | ecosystem: Host-associated > Annelida > Digestive...
TCCCTCACTCTTAACTGGCGCCACAAGCGCCTCTGCATCCCGCATAGGACACTATGGCGCTATACAAATGTTGTATTATTATTATTATTATTATTATGCAGTGGGCAAACGCCGGTACGTTTTGTAGCCAGAAGCCAGAAAACAACCTGGTCCACCCTTAAGGTGTCTCAACATGCCCGGCAGGTAGACTTATTTAGTGGCAGTCAATACTTGCCACGTTGTGGCTATGTCAAGGATGCATGAGGATTTTTCATGGCAGCAGATGGCGCCGCCCGCCTGCCATATCTTCATCCTGGTAGAGCCGCCACTGTTGGTCTGCAGCTGCTTATTCATCAGGAAAGTTTTTGCTTATTTTGCAGCTAATCAAACCTCTGTATCTAGAGGCCACTCCACTATTCGCCTCCGGTGGACATGGGTGGTAGCAGTTACAGCTTGCCCCAGCATAACAATATTACTTGTAACCTTGGTTCGCTTTGGTTGACAGTGTTTGGTATTTTATTTTGTATGCTTCGTCTCTGATAAGCCATATTTGTGCTGAAAAGGACGTTAAACTCCGACTAACTAACTTATTTTGTATGTTAAATGGGAACTCCTAATACAATAGTTGATGTTATAAACAGCTGGTATGTGGATTGTGTTTCAGCGTGATTGTTGACTTTGCAAGATTACCTGGAGAGCGTCGTCCCGGTGGTTTCCGTGGACGGGGTGGATATGGCGGCTACGGAGGTTACGGAGGTGGTTATGGTGGAGGTGGTTATGGAGGAGGGAGATATCGCGGCGACTATGATCGGTACTGTGGATTTATCATCATACAGTGTTCTTTGTTTTCATAGTGTGCTTTCTGTTTGATTCTGCAGTTAAGGTTACAGAATGTTACTTAGGCGCTCTGGTTCAGTTCTGACTTAGATCTGTATGAGATGGTGTTTGGTTATGGCATTGGCTTAGAATCAGCAATTTGATGATAAGCCTGGAAAACGTCAGACAAACGTATGGATCTATGAAAATTGCATCTGTTGACTACATTACTTGGGCAAGACTGTTGTTCAAATGGCATGCATGTAGTCAAGATGTAACACAATTCTTAAGATGTCATTTGCTGATGGCCAATGTTAATGAATAGCTTGGCTTTGTTGCTCCTGCAGGCAGCTGGAAAAATCGGGGACTTTGTGTAGTTTGGAAAGTGGCCAAGTGTGTCAACGGTGCATCTAATTGTTTATGACAAAGAACCACCAAGCCGTGACTTTTCATCAAGATCTCTGTCTGGATTAAACTTGTGGATTATGTTGTAGCTACCAGGGCACTTCACGCAATCCGCCACCTCAACACAGCGATTACCGCGTGAGCGTGACCAACCTGTCATCGCGAGTGAGCTGGCAGGTATGTTTGACATTGCCATGTTGGATGGTGAAGGCACTAACTAATTCGGTGCTGGCACACCGCTGAGGGTAGATATTGAGGGTATCAAACTAAAGTACATGGGAAAACTCCAACTAAGGCACAGAGTAATGCAGTGTAGGTCGCAGAAAGCACAAAGTCACTTACCACTTTTAAAGCTTGATGCTATCACTCTTCAGATGCCCTTGTTCACGGTTTTACTAATGTCAAGAAATTATAATTTCTAGAAAACTCAATTGTTACTGGCCCTCCTACACGCAGCTTAGGATGGCCAGACTAGTGATGCTGTCTGGCATCTGTCGTTATCTGTAACACTCCAGCGGCACATATGCAACATAACTCACTAGGGGGCAGCACACGATGGCGGGTCACGTCCCGTTAGGACGACACCTTGTTTTAATAGTTTCACCCAGTCTTTCATAGCTGCAGAAACTACTTTCCTTCTGTCTGAATAGCACTGCATGTCTGTTCTCTCTACAAGTTAGTCTCATGTATACAGTATTCAACCACTGGTCTGTGTGGTTATCAGTGTATATTATTGCAGTAAAGTACTTCCGGTTACGTACATCAGTCAGCTAGTTAACGCCGCGATAGTGAAGGTGTGAATAATCTGTAATAAATTATAAGCTGGAGTGGACTACCTGGTAATAACACTTTCCTCTACAATAGATACTTTCATGTACAATTTTCAGAACTCGCTTTTTACATATCATGTCCATAATTCCATATCAGCCAGAGCAGTTCACCTGATGACTGCTGGTACATCTATTTCAGTTGTGATTGCCTTACAAAAGTGAATATTATTATTGTTACCTGAAAAGGTAAGTGCTGCCTGGAATTATTGGGGACAAAACCGTTAAGCAGTTAGTCGCAACTTTGGCAGCTGAAACTAGAGGATGGCTTCCTAGAGTTCTCCAAGATCGATTAATTGAGTTTTAAGGTTTTACCTCCCACTCGACACAGAATTGGTCATTTTGGAGACATTCTTCTCAGCTAATCTTTTGGCTTGGTATTGAATAAACTAAACCCAGTGCAACAAAAGCAAGCAGCATTAGAATAAAGTGATCTAAGCCAACACAAAAAAGAAACAAAATGTTAAACCTAAACAAATACAGCAACAAAATCTTTACCAAAATCGACATGCAAGAACTGTTCGTGTGTCTGCATATCATTGTGCACAACTGTCGCACACAATACAGCACAGAAGAGTTGTGTTATTTTCCTTCCTAACCTCCAGGCAGTCATTACAGCTCAGTGCTGTCAGTTGGAGGGGAGAGGGTCTTTGTGAACTTTGTCACATGTTACGGTTAAAAGTTCTGTGCTGTATGTTGCTATTGAGTCTACACTTGTAACTACTGGCTGCTTAGAGCTGGCATAATGGGAACAATGCCTCTTCCTTGGGCATTCAGTGGTGTTGGATGGCCATTGAATGGTTTTTCAGTGTTCAGGGTCATTGACCAATTTCTCTAGTTAGAGATGCTGTAGGTTGAGTGACAGGAAGCACATCCAGCCTGTGAAAATACCTGTGCCGATTGCTGCAAAGGTTGACAAAAAGAGCGAGTGGGTTAGCTGGCTAACTCTCATTCAGGAAAACAAACAGCTGTTAATATGATGGTGATAGTGAAGTGCCTATCTATCTTAACGACTGTCAGACTGCCTGATAGAGTAACTTTATTCTTTTCATCACTAGCAGGCTTTTGTCCGCGATGCTACGGTAGTCACACATTTGTGGTGGTTATGTTGCAGGTTTCGTATGTATAGATTGTCCACGTCCTCTCTCTTTAATCGTGGTTTTGGCTGGCATAGCAGTGTCGGGCTGTATTCGTGTGATCGTTGTGAATATGAAAGTGAATCCGGGAATTCCTTTTAAGTACTCGAACGTCCGAAGACGCTCTTCTGTCTTGGCAGTCGAGAGTTATCGTGTCCCTCGGTCGTGGGATAGTCCAAGAAGGTTCGATCTCCTCAGTCGTGTGTGGAGAGAGGTGTCCAATCGTATCGTATAGTTTCGCATCCTTGGGAATAGCGATTTGTTACATTACCTCATGAGGTAATTTGTACATGTCGCATGCCAGTTTTTAATTATTTTTTAAAATTTAATTTTGCTTTTACGACCCTTTGTGTCTCTGAGACAGTGATTACAGGACAGTGAAAGATATGGAAATGCCATCGTCTTTGTGATGCAAATTATTTCTTGTTGCCATTAATTTATCTATGCTACCTAATCAATTTATACAACGAATAGTCTTCTGTTTCATATGCTTGGAACAGAAGGCTGTAATTTGCCTGTAACAGCTCTGTAACTATCATCATTATTAGTCCATGCAACTAAACCATTCGTAAGGAAAGACTGTGCTAGATTGGTTAGGATTTTCAGTATACCATGAACTAGAGAATTACTTGATCTGTTTGTTTGCATTCTGTTTTGTATGACTGAACATCTGAGTTAATAACTGTCACCTACATGTACAGTCCGTCTGCTGTGCTGGTCCAGTATATGCTGCAATATGAAAACCATGTTTCTAATAATACACTACATATGAAATAAAACAAGACAGTTGATTTTTGATTATAACTTTAGCAGTTGTAGACCGATTTTCATTTTTTCCACTGTTAGATTCTTAAAGAACTAAATTTGTTTCTGCATTTCTTAAACCTGAAATATATCTGAAATCTGAATATTTCAGTTGCATCAATTTCAGCCTCATCTTTGCACGTGAGAACTCAATTCATCTTACCAGATATGTGGCTGTCTACTAGCCTAGATTTGAGTCCTTATGAATACAAGGTCTGGAAAACAATGCAGCATTGATCAGCTGAGGATCTGTGTGCACTCTATCGAATGACGTCGAGTGTAAACCACCCCATTTTCCAAATTGTGTATCACTTTCATATCTTCATAGTGGGCAGAGATAGACTTCATATTTGGTGGGCAGGTTGATAATAGCAAGTCCTAGTCCGTGGATGACAAATCATCCCTGAAAGGGGCATGGTCAGGTCACGTGAATCACTTAAATTATGGTGGGCACCAGCCAAATCTCTGGAGTGGCTGAATCTAGAGTGATCAAATTTTGTCCACCAGTAGGCTATACCAAGTCCCAGCATATGGAGCATGAATCACTCTTAAAAGGGCTGTGGTCAGGGTCACGTGACCCATTTTAAATTTTCGGGCCCCAATGATATCTCTGGAACGGCTATTGCTAGACTTGCCAAATTTTTTACACAAGTAGACTATATCATATCCTAGCTTAAGGATGACAGACCACCCCTAAAGGGGCATAGTCAGTGTCACGTGACATTTTTCAATTCTGACACCCACAATCATATCTCCAGAACGACTGAAGCGACAGTTGCCGAATTTTGTATGCAGGTAGAATATACCAAGTGCTTGGCTTTCGATGATGGACTAGTCCCTAATGGGTGTTGTCAGAGTTACGTGACTCATTTTTTATTAAATTTTGCCCCAATCGTATCTCATGAATCGGTGAATCTACGCACTTCACATTTCGTGTGCTGATTGATACATAGTTTTACTAATTTACGCGTGATATATTACCCCGTAAATGGGTGCGTGATGTGTCACGTGACCTAAAATTTTGAGAAACAAGTGATACTATCTCGTTAATGGTGCAGGATAGAGACATAGTTGCAATGAAGCACTAATAGGACATCGTATGTGGCGTGTCGAATGGCACAATTGCCAATACACTAGAATGACCTTGAAGGTCACTTTTTTGCTGTTTGAAACCTTTCTAACCCATACCCCGTGAAACAGCACGAGTTTACTAACATAGTGCATCGCGAGGTCCTTCTGCACTCTGCAGTAGGAGAGCTTATTGTATGACAAGTTGGGTAACAAAGTTTCTTGACTACCTCCACAAAAACAAGGAGGAGTGTCATTGACTCTCGGAGCAGGATTACTTGTGGTAGATTTTTTGTGAAATTTGGAGAAGGATTCACCTGTATTCGGTGAATAACTGATTAAAATTTTGGAGTAAACCTCAAAGTTGTAATCTCAGCATTCTTTTCTTTTCATTTCCGGCTCTTGCAGTTTCTGCTTAAGAGGTTCGTAAAACATGCAGAATTCATTTCCTTTGGCGTCTGTAGATCAAGAAAACATGAGATGTATTGAATTGGTTGGCATCAATACTTACAGTTGTCAGTGCTTGGCAATGTTGGCTGGGCCATAGGAAGGTTATCTGTCCTGTTGAAATCGGCTACACTGGAATTTGTTTTAGGTTTTGCTAAGGTATGAGTTGCCTTAGTGCTTTCTTTTTTGTGTTTTTGGTTAGCCAGCACAGCAGCAGTATACTTAGTCAGTGCTTGTATGATGTTACATCTTTTACTGATGGCTTTCAAACACTACAAATTTTAACTTTATCCCGGTAGGGTGTGAAGTATTGCGATCAGCATGTTTGTGTGTCTGTCTGTCGACTCGCATATCGGGAAAGCCACAGGTCCCAGTTTTACTGTATTGTTTCAGTACATTATGCCTGTGGCCGCGGCTCAGACCTCTGTTGATGGCAGTGCAATACATTATGTATTTCCTGTTTTGTCGATATTTTTTTATTTTGACATAATAGAGCAAATGGGCCAGAATCAAAGATGAAGCGTATGTTTTGTCCAGTTCACCAGGCAGAGGCATTAATCGGACAGCGTTGTTTGGTCGAGATCGCTGGGGTGGTGGTACCGAGGGCGAACTCTGCCGTTTCCGACTACATCTTTTATTGGAATTGGAATGTGTCAGCTACCTGCAGATCATTTTAATTTCTGTTTTTCTCCCTTGCACCGTAGTTTGCAAACTGCAGTTGACTGAAAGTTAATACTGTGCTTGTCCTGCACGCATACTAACTTTCTTGTATATACAGTTGCTAATGATATGCTTGTATTTTTGTTGTATTGTTCTCCACTCTGAAATTACAACCATTCAGCTGTTATTGGCTTTATTGCTGTCTTGTGATGCTGATTATATTTTAACATTGTTTAAGGCTGTGACAGGGTTGGTACAGATCCTGGAAAGTCCTTGAATTGTTAAATCACATTTTCCAGGCTTGGAAAGTACTGGAATCTGGTGTATGTATTTGAAAGTCCTCGAAAACGACCAACCTCTTGAACATTTTTCAGTGTTGTGACATTCGCGTGTAGTTGTCAGCTGCAGCAGCCGGCAAATTAACTAAGCCTCAGAACAAGTCATCTGATGGTGTTAGCTGCTGGTAAGACTGGATACCGACCATCCGTGGTTGTCCGCGGATGCCTGTCGGTGGACGGCTGCTGACGCAGATGTCATTTCTGCGGATGCAGACTCCAAAATATTTGTGTCCACAGTCCACACATTTCTGTAAGTGACGTCTCAGCATAGCAGTTAAAAATGGCATTAGCGGAAAATATCATTGTAGAACAGTAAAATCATACGAAAGTTAGACTAGTGCTGCAACCACGAAGTAAATGCTTGTTTATCTTAAGGTTTGTATGGAGTCTTACTGCTGGTGTTATGAGTTTGTGTTAAAATTTTTATTTTTTTTAAAATCGCGGTTAATCCCTTAACGAGTTAATTCAACAGCCCTAATGTGAACTTCTAAAAAAGTTGATGGACAGATTCGTGAAGTCTGCAGTCTTGAAAGAAGCACTGAGCAGGTTCCTTGTTGACCGTTACCCTTTGATTATTGCTGTTGTTCAAAAGTAAAACAGTGTAAAAGGTCCTGGAAAATCTTGGAAAACAGGCAGCTTGGGTTTGTACCAACCCTGTGTGGGAGTTTGTTTTCTAGATGTTTTATGGTACGAATGTTCTTCTTGGTGATCCGTCTGTTATCTGTTGTACTGTTTATTTTTATTTAGGGCTGTAAAATTATTTATAGTCATGCACATGCAAACAAGTCCTGTTTTTGTCATGTTTCTTATTTTTGTGTAAACTGAACCAATCTTCACAGGCCTACTGCATTGGTGTTTTGCTGCTTTGCCATTTTTCCATTAAGCACTTTTCCAGAATTTGTACAACTTTAACAGTTATGACAGTTTATATTTTACAGCCCAACCTACATTGAAAGTACACTACTGAAAGTTTTGTTACAGTAGTCAATGGTTGTGAAAATTGGTTATGTTGGCGCTTGTTTGACAGGATTTGAAGGACTACATGCGGCAGGCTGGTGAAGTTGTGTATGCTGATGCTCATAGGATTCGCCCAAATGAAGGGTTTGTTTAACAGCTGATTATATAATTGCCTTCATAAAGATGTCTGCATGCAACCAATGACTATGTGTTAGACAGAAAATGTCGGCGAAGTGATTGTACTGGTTTCAGTGTAATGAATGTTGCTTAGCACTTCCTGGGTTCTTCAGCACCATCGGTACTATGTTGTGCTGCGTGGTGGCTTAGCGGTAGGGTGTTGGACCTGCGATTTACAGGTCGCGGGTTACGCTCCCTGCAGGTCCGCTTTCATGTAACATAGGTCAACTCAGCCTTGCATCCCTCCGGGGTCGCTAAATCGAGTACCTGCTTTGCCTGCGGATAAAGGCGGGATTCTCACCACTGCCGGGTGGCAGGTAACATTGTGTGATCCCATATGGCATGTGAGTTTTTCGTTGCAGTGAAGAGCTAAGTTGATGCTAAGCTGCTATACACTGTTTACTTACTTCTGCTTACTATATCAACTGGCCTGTTTATCCCTTGGTGCCGAGCAATGCTGACAATGCGTCGGTTAGTTTCTAATGATGAAATGGTCCAGATCAGCCTCCTTACTTCAACCAGCTAATACATCACAAACGGATGACAGTGCCATTGTCAGCTGCATGCATGTTGGAAGATTCCACCCGGACGTTCTTGGATTACGTGGTTGAAGACATCCCTTGGTGATCTTTGAGTTCCACAATCTCACATTCGTCAGAGCTCCTTGGTGGCTGTACTGAATCTGTAGTCTGTGAGTGGCACTATGCATTGTTGACGATGACACTGCTTGTGATATGATCAGGTTTAGGAAGAGATGGCAGTTAGTGTTTTCATTGCTGCAGATATGTACATGATTATCTGGTAAAGCTGCCTGTAGCAGGATTGGACTTGAGTGTTTAGCCTGTTAGCTGAATAGCATCCCTCAAATTTAGAGGCCTCACAGTATTTTGCTGCATACCCATAGAAGGGCACCATTAAAAAGCAAAAAGTGAAAGAGAAGGAAGTAAGGGTTCTGTCCTCACATTTATAGCATACAGGATCCCCGTATGTGTAAATCCAATGTTATCATGTCTTCTGTATTTCAGTTACTGACGTAACGTTGATCTTGAACAAACAAAAAGATCATCTGCAAGAAATACGTAGATCGTAGTTTGCAGTGCAGAGAATTTAGTTCCACTTTTCATTACTGACCAGGGTCTGGTTGGTTGTTAACTAGGAGCATTTGAACAACAAATGGTTCAGTTTGGTTGTCTATGACGTCGTGATGAATGCACCCTTGGTTGTTGATGAAAAACGCATCTAATGTGGGCGGAGCCTGGTTAATGAACCAAACCCTGGTTGGTGATGAAAAACGGAGCCATTGTGTCATGGTTCGTGCTGATGATTGAGATGGATGTCTGTTGAAGTGTGGTGGAGTTTGCGTCGTCCTCGGACATGAAGAACGCCATTGAGAAGCTGAACGACACGGAACTGAATGGACGCTACATCACCATCACAGAGGACCGTGGACGAGGCAGCAGTCGACGCAAGCGCAGGTGACGCTCTTGACACTTACCTGCCATTCGTTTGCCTGCTGATGAACTTGGTGCACTGCTGCTGTGCTTGTTTGTGACTTTGGAAATGGTTCTGATGACCAGCTTTACAACTGTGACATGGTTTGCTTCGAGTTGTGTGTGTGATGAGCTTCTGTGGCATGGATGGATCCAGTCACAATTTTCTGTACACGGCTCTTATTCCGTTTTATGCTTCATTCACGTTAACCAGCATCAATAACATATGGTCTTGCGTTCGTGTATCTGTTTATTACTGTTTGCATTCAAAGTTGGTACAGGATTCACAGCAGAAGTGAACGAAGCAGCATCACTTCCAGTAGGTTAACCTCCCTGGGTGTGACTCACGTTGTAGCTAATATACTGAACGTGGTAATCCTGAGTACAACCTGGGGTACAGAATCGGAAACAGATGAGCACCGTGGGGTTGTTTTATTCTGTAGTCTTACTGCTCTGCACTAAGCAGATGATTAATTGCCATGTTGCTGCTGCGTCAAGTCAGATGCAATCAAGCTGCAGTGCTTCTCGTTACATGTGGTTTTGTTCACCCATCATAAGATTGATTAACCACGGTTTGGTCAGCTGCGCTGCGCTGGTGAGACACTTTCACTGTTAATGTATACCACTTTGGAACAGAACATGGATGTACAGTATGATGGTCACTAAAGAAGTCAAGAAGTGGGTAAAGTCCACAGTGTGATTCCTGTGGCTTGCTTCAGGAAGGATGTCTGGCTACCAGAAAAATTTCCACCCAGGATTAAGGAACAGCTAGCTACCAACCCAGGCAGGTGCTAGATCCTGCATTCTGGTGCCTAGTATGCGCACAAGCATGTCATGAAATTTTGGAACTGATTTAGCCACTGACATGATGTCAGTGGCTAAATCAGTTCCAAAATTTCAACTTTTCTGCTGCGTTTGTGCCCCTGCTCGTTAGGGCCAAAAAAAAACAAAAGGAAATTATGAAACAATACTTGCTGTGAAATTTCTTGCTGTTTGAAAACTACGACCAAGAAGTTGGGTGAGCAATACATTGTTGGTCCCCAGCCTAAAATTTGGGGGACAGTCTCCCCCGGTCCCTACTGTTGTTGCGCCTATGAACCTAGGGCCATCTCAACGACAGACATGCTTGATTATCTACAGACTGAGCTAATGCATGGAATTTATTTAGGTGAGAAAGACAGTTGTGTATGTTTTTGAAATGATCAATAGAATTTCCAGTAGACGTTGACATGTGACAATGTGTTGTGTTCAGTCATTCGCGCTCAGAGTCGCGCAGTCGATCGAGGTCTGCGTCTCGTAGCAGGTCGCGGAGTCGTGATGCCCGTGGGAGTGACCGCGACCGTGACCGTGATCGCAGTGCCAGCAGGGAGAGGGAGCCAAGTAAAGATAACGCACGTAGTCGAAGCCGTTCACGTTCTCCATCTGCCAACAACGACAATGACCAGCAGTGACCGGCTCATCTGTCGCCAACATGGCTGACAACCGTCGCTGGCAGACTGCCGCATTTCAACTGTCAAAATTTCTTTTCTCTGTCATACATTTTATCGATATCTGATGTTGACGTGACAGCTGTCACTGTCTGTAGTTTTCTAAGCACCACGGCAGCAGCATTATGGATGGAGAGCAGTAGTGTTAAGTTACCAGTCACAGTGTGACACATTGTACCTGTAATTGCTGACAGGTAAATACTGTTGTATCTGATCAATCATAGCCATTGTCGCTCTACTCGTAGGCCTAGCAAATGATGGTATTGTATGCATGTGTTACACAAAGAGAATGCATCATTTGAAAACTCTAAAGTATCTGTTAACTGTTGTCCGTCTTGGTGCATTAGCTACACATGTGGAGTCTGAGTTGTGGTCATGTACCAGGTACAATACGTATTATCTGCATACATCTCATACACATAATACAGACCATGTGAAACGGTTATTTTCCTTGTGACTTGGTTCGTTGCCCCTGGATCCTGAGAAGTGATTTTTTATCATGCCTTATGCCCTTCCTATTGCTAAACGTCCTAGTCCTGGAATTGCTGAAGCTACAGTCATCAAATTTTGTACATAGGTAGCCTATATCAAGTCCCAGCATATGGAGGTCAGATCACCCCTATAAGGGGTGTGGTCAGGGTCACGTGATCCACCTTAAATTTTTGGGCCCCCAAATGATATCTCTAGAACAGCAAATGCTAGAATAGTCACATTTTCCACACAGGTAGACTGTATCAAATCCTGGCTTTTGGATGACAAAACCCCTAAAAGCTACACGGTCTGGGTCAAATGACCCATTTTAGGTCGCCTCTTCTGAGTCAACTAATAAAGTGAGTCCCAATCAAATGTCCATATGTCGGTCCATCCACAAAAAGTTTCTGTGATTTCAATCATATTTGGCATGTATGTAGAAGTCAGTGAGTGATGCACGACATATGACCCGATTCAAGGTGAAGGTCACGAGCCCTTGAAAGTTCGAAATCTGGCCGTTTCCGGAAGCTATCTCCTCTGCATTTACAATGAGAACTGGCAACTGACTACAGATATTTAAGCTAGGGCTCAACATTTTGCCCCCAATCATACATGTGGAATAGGTGAAGCTAGGGCTTGATACACAAGTGTATGAGCATGCATGATATATCACCTCCAAAAGGATGTGTTCAAAGTCACGTGACCTCTTTGAATTTTGGGAAATGAGCAGGGTCGGATCATGGTCCCTTCGGGACCTGAGGCTTGAAAGCGACTGCGGGCCCCTCGTACATATATTTACATACAGCAGTGGTTTTTTTCCGGAAAATGTAAAATACTACATACGTACGTCAAACGTCCATTTGTACCAGGTCAAACGTTTACATTCACGACTAAGGCATCAGATTCCAAGAATTTTAAAAAACCGAAAATTTTTACAAGACCACAAGTTTTCTCTAGAAATTTCGGGACCAAAAGTGATCCTAGTCCTACTTAGTAAATTTTCGTTGTACTGGGCAGTCCAACGCTTCAGCCTCATGGATGATCCGGTCCTGGAAATAAAGTGATGATATCTTGAAAACGGTGCAAGATAGTAACGTAGTTGCATCGGAAGACTAATAGGAAATCATATGTGGCCTATCGAATGGCGCCAATGCCCTTCAATGACCTTGAAGGTAGCTTTTGCTGATTGAAACCTATCTAATTCCCATCCCATACCTCGTTAGACAGCATGAATTTAATAACACAGCGCGACACTCGGATAGAATAAAGAAACACGTCTATGCCTTTGAGATGAAAGGGCTGAGAAAGATTCTGCGGGTTTCGTGGACAGCAAAGAAAACAAATGAGTGAGTTCTTAACAAAGCTGGAGTAAAAAGGAACTGTGGACACTGTCAAAGTAAGGAAGTTAGCATACTATGGTCACACAATAAGGAAACAAGATAGTTGCCTGGAGAAAAAGAATGTAAGGAACAATGCCAATTATACGCAAGCGAGGAAGACCACGCACAGCCTGGATGGACAACATACGTGGACAGGAGTGGCATTTACTTATTTACTAAATTTCTATTCATCGTTTATTTTCGACTTCACAAATGTATCCTTAAATAGTCTATGGTAAACACGCATACGAAGTGTAAACATTGAAAGTTGGAGTCGCAAAATGTCTGATTTCGATGACAGAAGTGGTATTGTTGCTTGCGTTACACCGTGGGGTCGGTGGTGGCAGACGGTTGATGACCTCACGGTGGAAGTCAACGTTCCTGACGGTTGTAGAGCAAAGGAAATTCAGTGTTCAGTAACACCTCACAGTTTATCGCTTGCAGTAAAAGGCAATACAGTTTTTAAGGTACTGGAAACACAGTTATATATCGAAGGAAATTGCACACTAAATTTGCACGAGAAGCATACGCTTCGAACGTTATTCTAAGAGGCCTTTTCCAGCTAAACCCAACCCACGCAGTATTGCAAAAGTGCCTTCGGGGTGATTTGGCAAGCACCACAGTGTCTCAATGACAATAATGTCTGTTATGGACATTTTACTTTCTTTCTTCTCAGTAATGCACGAACTTCGAGTTGTTGAAGACTCCTGTGCATGAATGACGGAGTACAGCTGCAGAGCAGAACAAGTTGACTGTCAATTCAATTCAAACTGGTGCAGTAAACAGTAACTGTGGTGCAGACTAAAAAAGATAACATTACATTGTCATCTTCAGGTTAGGGACGCTGTTCCCTTCACTATTAAGAAAAACAACGAATGTTTCCTTCTGCTGGTACTGCTTTCTTGTCTAAAATTCTATCAAGTGACAAGTGAAATGCCTTCATCAAAGAGTAACAACAATAAACACAAATGATTACAGCACCGAAACACACCGCATTCGCATGCAGTCTTAATAGTCATCATTATTAACATCGCTTATTGTTGTGCTGAAAGTGGCGACAGAATAACCAATAAAAAGCAGACCGACACCGACATACACTACTACTAATACAAATACTATCACTACTACTAGTTCTAGTTTTTTTTGCTTAAACAGCTTCTTTTCCAGAGTTACTGCAGGTTGAACCAAAAGAGAACCTATGGGAATAAATGGAACATGTTTGTACAATGTACAGGCCAAATGCCCTTTGTGTTGTGCAAACTGTCAATGTCAATGCACTGAAGGAAAGATAATCTTGCCTAGATACCCAGTATGCATTGATTTTTGTTTAATGTGTTCAGAATGTAGATATATTCTGAACATGTTAAATGGTATTTTGTACATTGTGCACAGGGTGAACTACACAAGACCGTTCAAGCCGATGACAGTGTCTGGACATTAGGTGTGTAAATATGAATAAGTGCTTTTCTGTGCTTGAGAAGTTTTGCATGTCTATAACTGATGTCTCTGACATCATTAATTGCCAGTTACTCACACACGTATATCCAAGCACAGTCAAATGCCAGTCACCATCACTTTAGCTGTGGAGCCATGGCTGTTTCACGTTGACATTCACTTTGGTATTTAAATGTCGACAACAATTTGTATATCACAGATATTCGAACCTTTTTACTTGCAGTATTCATGTCATTTTATCACATTTTAATGTTATTTTACCATTACTGTTAGTTTGCCCACTTTTTTAATTTTTAACAAGATTGTCAGAGTAGCATGTTGGTTATCCTATGAGAAGCACTTTCAGAAGAAAATGAGCAATGATGTAATATTATTTTTTTTGAGTCATCCTGAATAATCATATTGATTATTAATGACTTACTAAGTTTTTTACCAACTTACTACACTAGACTGTTTGAGTAACTAATTTTTGAGAGGTAGTGGATGGTAATCAATCACGTACTGCTGGCTTGGCTTACAGATAACATCATTGGTCACGCCAACAAAATTAATCTATATCAAGTCCAGTTAGTACCAAAATGGACGACCATTTGTGGGTATGCTGTCTCGTTATGTAACCTGTACTCAAGCCAACTCAGCCTCCTACCCTTAGCAGATGGGAAAGCTGTGGTCAGGAAGGTAACCATATGTCTGGCAGGCCATGCATCACAGAGTCTGTGGTATATCCACTTATGGACTCAATGGCTGAAGGAAGAGAGATGTGCAGCTCGTGTACACTTCTATTAGAAATGTGACATCCTTTATCTCGTTAATGAATGATTTATTTTTTATTTTTTCATTTAATTCGATAGCAGGCTCAAAGCCCATGAATGCAAATACAATGGACATAAAACATACAAAAACATAGTAAAAATACTGGTGCGCCAACTCTTAAAAAGTGGCGATAGCATGCATATATCAGATAATAAAAAAGTCTGCACAACAACATTGTCACAGTTCTTAAGATTGCACCACAAAGAGTAAATACTTTTACGAATAACAGCCGAGAATGAAGGAATATTATGAAGTACAAATAGGCGTGTGAAGCACTGCACCATCTGGGTTCATTGAGCAAGAATGCATCATTGTAGGCTACACATAATTTATTAAGTGAATATTGAAACATAGAGCACCACAGTGAACAGCCATATTGTATCATGTAGTAATAATGTTGCAGTGCACATGTGCTGTTGTATACAGAGGATGGACGCTTGGTGCGCATATGCTTGGTGAAGGCTGACAAAACTGCTGGCAGCTGTTGGCTCAGCCTACTTACTGACCAGTTTGTTGCTGACCCTTTTATTGCAGATCAGATGCAACAGAAGCTAACATTACAGCGGTTTCAGCTGGAAGTAAGTGTCTGCTGGTCTATGGTGTCACTTTGTCATTGCCAGCTTCAGCTTGATTGTCTACAGGCCTTTCTTTTTGGAGATTATTAGGTTTGTCTGGTAGAGAAATTTTTTTTTGTAATATTACTTGTTGAAAACTGGTTCTTGCTAATGTATGTCATCCTGTATATTTAAGTTTACTGGAGCAGATTTTTTTCTTACAAATGTTTCATTTGGACATATATGGGTTTGTGTTTATAAGTTCTTTGTGACTGTTGTGTTGCATACTAGGACACCAGTTGAAGGAGTGTCCCCCTCTTGACATGCTGTTAGATTCTGAACTTGTGTTTTGCATTCTACTTGGCTTTGTTATGTGTCAGTAAATAAGTCGATTGATTGATTGGTTTGATGCTGTTGCTGTTTAGAATCCTGGTATGGACTTCAGTGGTGCATCAATAACAGGAAACTATGCCGGAGGTGGTCCTGAACTGCCATCTTAGTGCAATTCTGTGAACTTACACAATTAACTGTAGAGAAAGTAGGCCCAAATTGTTTGGAATTGGACTGAATGCGAGCAGCCTCGAGTACCTTTACTGCAATAAAGCAGTTGACTTCTGGTCACTGGTTAGCTATTTATAGTTACTTTGAGTTCCCGTGTATTCAGTCATTCATTCTGATGAGTGCTGATGCTGTTGGTCATGACAGATATCTCATATTACCCAGTGTAAGTATTTTAATGGGTGTAGGAACCAGGGGAGTTCATTAGGTTCAGACAAACCCCCTAGTGCCTCCGATCAAAAATGGCATAAAGCCACCATCTGTAATGCCAAGTTGACAAGATATTGTTTTGCTTTCTTGCAGAGTACATTATTGTAGTATATTGTGCAGAATATTATCAGCTTTTGGAGGACTTACCTTTGCCCATGGACCCACTGGGGGACTTCCATCTCCCAAGCTCCCTGTTGTACCCTCTTTCCAAATCCTTCCACTCCATAAGTGTGATGGGAACATTGTGCGACCAGTACATTTCTGTGATGCACTGGACATTGTGCATTAATTGCACCTTGCTTTAAGTGACAATTTCTGCTTACTTTAGATGATGTTGTTGGTGGTTAATATTAATTTCTGACACAATAATGGGCCAGTAGATGATAGACGATGATTTGCAAGCACTGATAATGGTCGTCGGATGCCAGTGACGATAGATCTGTCTTGTCCGTTAGGAACGCTGCTCGTGCTGTTTTTCTCAAGTATGACGTGTTTACACAGTGACATTAATACTGCAGCTGATTGACAGTAAGTAAATAGCTATACATTTATACATTACTCTGGATCACTGATAAGTTGATAACACAGACGTGGATTCAGCAGAAGGAGGAGGAGGCGGCCGCATCCTTTGTTGTGAGGTTGAAAAATTGTGGAAAATGAAAGATAAAATCATATTCATAACAATAACAAAGTTTGAGAACTGCAGTTTTTAAAATAAATTTTTGGCTTCGGGTATTATTATTATTATTTTTATGAAACGTATTGTTTGAGGTGACACTTGTTGTGAAAACATTGTAGGGGCACTTTTCAGGGTATAAGCGGTGTTGCAAGAAATGATTAGTACAATGAGCTGTGTCAGCTTAGTGGCAGACAAAGCTAGAGCGGTATAGGAATGTCGTATGAATTTTCGTGTTTCCGTGTTTTTCCATGAAGTGCAGAAGCATGACGTAGGTGAAGAGTCGACAATAAATCATAATTTTACTGCCTGCTCGCTCGGTAACATTACTGCCAAAAATTACGAAAATTGGTTGATATGTTGAACTCATAGCCACCCGAAGGAGTGTCATTTTTGGGACCCAGTGTATATGTTCGACAGTGATAATTCTGTGAGCTCGGCTGCATGTTTACGCACGCGCTATACCTAAGTGCTACACCTCCTTCACCGGGACGTAACACTACTGGCCCGCCGTCGCGTGCTGCTCCCTGGTGAGTTTCGTTGTATATGCGAGTGTTACAGACGACGACGACAGACGCCAGCGACCGTTTTAGCCATGAACATCAGCTGTACAGTGCGGTGCTTTTTAACTCGTTAGTGCATAGCACGATGCGCTCGCGTACCTTATAATATCTACAGTACGCGTACCACAGGTGCGTACCCTGTACAAAAAGATCTGGGAGTGATATTCGATTCAAGACTTAGCTTTCGGGAACAGATACACGACAAAATTGACAAGGCATACAAGATGCTTGGAATTATTAAAAGAAATTTCATTCACATCGCACCTAATACA
>Ga0209780_1000984_pt1 | contig 17540 bp, 12 predicted proteins | sample WorMetexBAHAMAS2_FD_187384 | JGI IMG/M metagenome (GOLD analysis project Ga0209780, IMG submission 187384) | Marine gutless worms symbiont microbial communities from Max Planck institute for Marine Microbiology, Germany - Inanidrilus exumae... | ecosystem: Host-associated > Annelida > Digestive...
CTAACCGCGGCAGCGGGGTTTGTGGGTGGGCCCGTTTTTTTCCAGTTTGTGTGAGTCAGGTGCAAATGTCTGTTCACTGGGTAGCCGAAAGACTACTCCGAAAAAACAGCAAAGAATATCTAAATATCGAAAATTCTGTTTATTACGGAGAGAATAATTTTTTTCTAGAGTTATGTTTCACATACAAGTATTCAAAGCACACCATTAACCATTTTAATAGTTTATTTTAAAACAACGAAAAGAAAAAAAAATCGCTAAACCCCGACTTTAAATCATTTTGTCAAAAGATGATTTGTGATTTGGGAATGTGATTTGATTTGTGATTTGCCCATCACTGGTTTCTTATATATTATAATGCTGCCTTTGTTGGCTACAAAACTGTCTTTAACGTCGTCATCATTTCTAGTACAGATGAGTTGTTATGTTTTAGCACGTCTACCTACACACGTGGGCATGCGTACAAATTCAATTGTATAAAAGTCGACCACTGACCAGCATTAGGAAAAACGTTTTCAGCGAAAGGATCGTCAGTGTTTAGAATGCTCTATACCTGCCGATGTTGTTGATTTCACATCATTTCCTAGATTTCGAAGCTCAGTTTTAAAGATCGATTTGTGCAGCAAAGGTAAACGTTTATAGTTTTTAGTCTTTTAATCTTAGTTTTGGGTTTTATTTTGTTTGTGTCGTGTATATAGCTTGTTCATAAACATTTTTTCAGAGGCGACTATAATTACTCCCACCCGAGCCTTGTACGTCTTGCTCTTAGCACTCGTTTTTCGCTTTTAATATTGTGCTGCTTTTATGAGCAAATAAACTGATTGATCGATTGATTGAATTACAATTGCATTAAATTATCAGTTTCCAATTGAGTAACAGCCTGACATTTTAGCCTGGAATGCAACCTGTCAAAACAAGCGTAGTAATATAGCAAATGACAAGTGATTTGAGAAAGTTATTTGAGAAATAAGAAAAAATATAAATAGAACATGCCCAAAATAGATGATCTCAGTGAAGTAGGTGCGTGCTTTTTGCCATTTTTACATTTTCAGCTCCGATTTTCCTCGCTGTTTGCCTGGGTGGGTGGATCTCGTCGTTGTCGGAGTCGAGTTGGATCCGTCAGCGAAGAGATGATCACTCATCGATCATCGCTTGGACGTCGGCAGAACTGCAAATGCCGAGTTGTCAACTTACAAAAGGCGGCAGCGTGGCAGCTGACCTACCACGTGGCCAGTCGAACTGTCACATTTGATCGGACCTCACCGGCTCGCCCGGGGCAGGTGATGCAGTGCGACGCGGGTGGTAGCAAATAAAACCTCGGCCGACAGACCAGCCGACGGCGAGTTGTAGTCGCGATCACACCACGTGAGCCGGCGTCATTTTGACTTTACTTCCGGTGTCACATCGTCCACGAGAACATACGGCGCGCTCACTTCGTCTTGGCGACTAGACACATGCACTATCTTTATCGCGATTGATTACTGCGTGTTCCTGGAGTCATTGGGTTAGTCGACTATCTCTGTTCACATTATTAGCCTATCATTATAATACTCAATGCTGTGTTAAGAATATGCACGAAAAACGTCGTCAAGTGATAACGGAAAAACTCTAACCTTACAGACTACTGTGAATGAATTGATAGATGATAAAACTTTAAAAAATATTTCACGTTAATCGTCGTTAACAACTTAAAAGTGGTTTTAGACTGCAAATAAACATTGGCAGTCGCTCGATAGGACAGTGAAGGAGCATTATTTTCATTAGTTGAATGACGTCGACTTTGTTGACAACATTCGCCTGTGGATTTTGTGAAGCGACAAATCGGACTTTTGCCCGCACCGTTTCTTCTGAGCTAATCGGTTTTTGTGTTTAGTTTTTCCTTAATTTTTGTGTCTGTGCCGTGCGCTAGAACAGATTAAGCTGGCCATTTCGTCAGGTTTTGAGCGCATGTAAATATCGTATCGTATCGTGTAATCCTTACGTTGCTAATGTCAATTAATTGCTGCATTTTGGCGAGTGTCGTCATTTGTAAGCCGTCTATGCTATACCGAGTTGCGTGTATCGAACGTTTAACGAACCTCTAGCTTAAAATATTTGGCACATAAGCCTATGCTTTGTCGACTCGAAATACTCTATAAAATAGTTTTTTTTCACTTTTTAGTTTTTTTTTGTTTTATTAGTTTTAGACCGTATAATAAACACCCCTTTTTTCGCCCTGTGAATCCTATTTTACGATGCCGACTACATTTGTGGAATGTTTAGCGGCATGTGTTTCCTTCCGTGTGACACTATAGGCCTAAATCATACACACAACTCCGTCAGCGTGATTTGTCACTTGAGTTGACAATTTTTTGAGTTAAAGATTTATTTTGTTGTTCTAAGCACCAGAGCCTAGTGACTATTGCTTTTAAGCACTGTGTATAAATTCGCTTACTTACTTACTTGCACCCACAACATTTTTTGTTAGGCCTATAGCTCAGTCAAAAGTTAACCGACTTTCAAAATTCTTTCAATGCCAAATATCTGAAGAAATATTGCAAGTGTCCATCACAGAAATTTCCACTTCATCTCAAATCCGTTACTACACTACCTTGTGAAATTGGGTGCTCAAAATTACCACTGAACATCTACTCCTTCCATTACAAAACTGTTTAGATATAAAATTCAACAAGACAATAACATTTGTACGTATGCCCATGGAAGTTGACGACGTTTCGCGATTTAGTGTTATTAGCCTATAGGACGGACGTACTTCGGTGAAAAATTGAAAGGATTCGCAGTGCGATGTGGGACGCTGAAAATGCAATAGAAAGCAATGACGAACATGACCCTGGCGCATGAAGATCACGACGAATAAACCGCAATTAAGCGTAACTGCGTAAGCCGTCTTCTGCACGATTGATGTGACAACAACACTGAGCGGCGGCGTTCAAGTACGCATAGGAGCATACATAGAAGGAATTAGCTGCCACTTAATACACATCTGGACATTTAACTGCTGCTTGGAAATGGCGAGCGAGGCCTTTACTAAGCACGTCCTGAGACAGCCGACTTGGCTTAGCAAAATCGAACACTGCTCAGACGAAATATTTTCTCGGCCCGTGTCTGGCGGCTATTTCTGCAACTTCCCAGAATAGCACTCGCTGACAGCTTTGCTTCTTTATTTAGGCCTACAGACAGTTGGACAGAGCCCCCAGCGGGGTTCAGGGGCAGAGCCCCTGGCAAAGCCCCCTGAAACTGACAGCTTTGAAGCAATTGTATGCATAAAAAGGCCCAAAACTTGTTGCTAAAACGCCAATACTGCCTGCCTACATATAGACAGATAAATGGACATATTTTACTTGCCACATGAATTAGCAATAGTCATTCTACACAAAGCTGAGAAAAAAGCAGTGGCAAGTAGAGCTGAAGCATTCGATTTATAGCGATCGATAACCGATTCAGCATTACCGTAGTGTGATCAACTGTGAGTACGCTAACAAGTAAGCGCAATGTAGTGTCTTATTTTGCGTTGTGTAAACTTAGAACAACAACGATTGTCAATGAACTATACTACTGAAAATACTATGCTTTGTTACGATTCACTGGAGTTAGAGTTGGGGGAGGGCCAAAGTGCATGGTGCCCCCAACTTCCTCATTGGGGGCAGGGGCACACATTTTAAGCAAGTCAAAGAGGAACGTCGAGACAACACAAAAACAAAGACTAAAACTGCAAAAGATGATTGTTCTTTGCAAATTAGTGGGTGACTGCATCATATTGCCTGAATAATTGACTACTCCCCCATTTTGCCTTTGGGCTTAGGAGGTGGTCCACGTGGCCCTATTGCCCGTGTGTGGGTGACTTAGAGTGATTTGTCAGTTGTTTACGCCGTTTGTCGTGAACATCTTTCATCTGAATACATTTATCAGAGGCGATTTAGGCGATTTAGCATCTAATGACAATATTTTCTTACTGGACCAACGATGGAGCGGAAATGAGTGGATACTGAACTTCGTTCGAAAACATTGTTCAAACGCACACACAACCGACTAGTGTGTACCTAGTCTAATACTAGAAAAACTGTTCTCGATCGAGGATCGAGGTCAGACCGACCGACCGCATTATTGCGTTAACACTCCCATACGCGCTGGAATTGACCTTTGCCCTTGACCTATGACCTTGACTTTCGATACCAGGCGATGATCCCACGGTCATGATCCACACATACACACACGCACACAAACTCAAGTTCAAAGGTCAGTCGGTTCAAAAGATAGAGTGGAAACAAACGGACGAACGGACGGGTGCTACCGATTGCTGTAACTTCCAGGCTAACGCGGCCGGTAAAATGGCCGATAACAATGAGGCTTGCGACCACTTTTGTTTCATCCAACAACAACGTACAAGAGTCTCCGCTGCCGCTGACAGACCCGCGCCATGCAGTGGCTTTGCGCATGCTAAATATTCCGTGTCGCATCATATGGTAATCAAACCATTTCTTCTACTCAGCCTAGCTGATGAATACAGATCTCGACGGTGGGTGTGATCAACAGTTGTCCGACGACCATCAGAAGTTTATGACGCACACACCGGCGGACTAAGTTGACAGCGCCTGAGACGATCAGCCGTTCCAGAGATACGATTGGTGTTCACCAAAATTTAAATGGTTTACGTGACCTAACCAAGCCCCTTTCAGAGATGGTTTGCTATCCATGGGCTAGCACTTGCTACTCTCAACCTACTTACCAAATTTAAAGTCTCTATCTCCACTCACTACGAATATGTGAAAGGCGATACAAAATGTAAAAATGGGCTGGTTTTAGTAGTTAGGTCACTCAAGGTCACCGAAAATATCACCAATCGATAGAGCACATACGAGTTCCTATTAGTGTTCCATAGTAACTATGTCCCTATCTTGCACCGTTTCTGAGATATAGCGAGATATTGGTCGAAAATCGCCGCTTCTAACCTATCCCATCTCTATTTGGCGCCCCCATTGGGGGTGACCCCTTGGAATTTCGCCGAGATTTTTTGGCGTCAGTAAACTAGGGTCCCCGTGCTATCGTATGGCGTTTTTGCGTGATCCTATGTTTAGCCGTCTTGGTAGAACATCGACTTGTGACGGACAGACAGACGGACGGACGGAAGGACGGACATACACACGATGATAACAAATACCGCCCTAGCATAACGTCGCGCGGTAAAAATAGTCGTAGCCACACGGCAAGGAGGTCGCAGCTGGTGTTACGACGCCAGTGACGAAATGCCATCCTTCTCTGTCATTGAATCGACTGATTCCTCGTCTGCGTCGATTTATTGTGCTCGTATACGGGCAGCGTCGTCCAGTTGAGCTTAGTGCAATGATGCTAGCTTCCTGAGACAACCAGGAAAACAAGATCATTATCGACCAACGACTATTCCTTTCCGTCGCCCGGCTATAAATGGTATCTCGCAGTTATGGCGATGTGCAACTGTCTCCGTACTGTAGGTTTTCGAGCGCAAATGTGTAAACTCTATCATCGGTGCATGCAGAAACTGTAGTCAAAAACAACGTCAGGCCAATAGGGCTGTCATTTTGTATTCTTTCATGTCATCACTTTATATGCCGGTCACTTGTGATGAGCAAGCTGTGACGGAATGCGAAAATGGCTTTCCTTTGACAAGACAAGAAATGTAACGGCTTCCCGTACTTGTTATCGAGCTTTGGACCAGGAGCTGATCCCGGTGTACAAGCAGTCAGCTCGCAGGTGACTAGAAGTCATCCACCCGGCGGTAGACTGCCATTACTTTCCGCCAGGCCTGCGGTTACTTTCCCAGCCGCCGAGCATCACCGCCCCTTGGCCGGTACCAACCAAGTTATACTGCTCGGTGACAGAGGCATGGATATGAACAACTTGCCTAAGGTTGTTACGCCGCTTTGCCCCGAGTAGGATTTGAACCCACAACCAGTGGATCGCAAGTCCAATTACGCAACCGCGCCACCTACCCGCGCTACCTTCGGGTTTAGTGCAAATAAATCACAGTCCAAGTATTCATCGTCTATTTACCTAGCCCCTTTCCTTGCTCCTGCCAACAATGACCGCCATCTGCTCTGAACGGCATCCGGTAGGAGATGCTTATGCGTCATTACAGGCGTACACATGGCAGTTTTGCGACAAGGTGACAGAAGCTTTGGTGTCATGGTCCGCGGGTCAGTGGAACGACAAGACATTGACCACGAGTAGTCTTAAGCGACTACTGAAAACATGTCTATTTGGGAGTTAGTTGACCACGGCACCTTAAAAGATCAATATTCTTACTGACTATAACAGCAAAAGCATGCTGAGCACACACTGTCAGACATAAAACAGTGGTTACTGCGTGCATTGTTCTCAATTCTCACGATGCCGCTATGATTCGTCGGAGTAAACCAACAGGCGGTACCGCCCCTATGTCACGAAACAATATGCCCATTTCAGTCTTTTCCGGTGATTAGACAACACCGATGGCCACGGAAAATGATAGACAACCTATAATTTCCTATTCACGTTTGGTTCTATCTCGCTTGCTTTCTGAGACGATGACGTCGTAAGTTTTTCGGCCTGAAAGACGTAGGTCTATTGGCCGCTTCTGGTTCGACTTTCAGCATGAGGTTTCCCATTAGTGTTCTATAGTAACCATAGCTCTATAACAAACCGTTATTGAGCTAGCAGCATCATAGCATGGGACAGACAAACGGACTGACAGCAGTCAGTAGCTTCGCTTAACGCGCCCACTTTTTGGTTGCGGGAGCATAATAATGAATTCTGTGCCGTTACAACAGCAACAACGATTCTCTTCTGTATTGCTTCGCTAGTAACGATTCAGATTGCCGCCTTTCATCCAGGCACAGACAACCATGTAGCGCATCCAATGTTAGTTCGTGAAAGAAAAAAAATCAACTTAAACTACAATTTGCACAAAATATCTGTAGCATTGAATAACTGTTTTAGAAACATCTTCTCGTGTCGTTGGAGCGCGAGTGTACATGTATAACCATTACACAGTACTTTTGCTCCACACTCCCACTCACCGCTGTAAACTGTTATTCTGCATGAAAAAGATTAATCGGTCTAATAATGCGATTGTATGGTCACTCTGTCGTCTTATGATTTATTGCGTCAGTCAACGATAATGAGTAGTTGCATGCTAAACAACAGTGCACTAACGAGCCAGGTTGTCGCCGACTCTTGTTGATCACCGGTCGACGGTGCCTGTCTGTCGTACATTCTCAACTGTCTAAAGTGCACTATTATGTGTCGAGTGCACTGTTATAGGTGACGTCACAAAAGTGCACTGTAAGCCAACCACTGGAAAATGCAATGTATACGCGGCACTGACGAACTCCGACTGACGAACCGAGTCAGCGACAACCTGGCTGGTTATCGCACTGAACGAACAGTAAATATGCAAAACAGTACGTTTCAAAAAGCATGCAAATCATGATTGTCCAAATGAAAGTGATCAATGAATACCAAAATAGCATGAAATATATCACAAACGCTTGTCGCAAAGTCATCTGCAAACAAGCGCAATTTAACACATTACCTAATTCTTGTTTACATGAATGTTAACGACGTCAATGAAAACGCAACCATGCAATAGGCTAATTATAATAGCACATTCGGACAACGTTTGTGAGACAGACGATACATAAGACAATACGTGTCTGTGCTGCTGCTGCCACCACACCGCCGGCACCGCTGATGAAAATGATGCAATGGCCTAAAGTGTAACTCATTCACTACGTCTATTAGGCTGTAGTTCATGTGTCGCCATTTTACTGTCGTGTAATATGTGTGTGTATCTTTTTAATAGTTATGATTATGTATACATCATACATGTATGTGTGTGTTATGCTTTCATATGGAGTTATAATAATAAAGATATAATGCATTCGTCAAACCGTTGATGTACCGTATTCTGCGTCATGTAGATCAGTGCTGATAATACAGTATGTTGCAAAGTGAACTGTAATGCTGCAGCGTGCTTTCGTGATGGCACACGGGCGACGGACATCATCGTCATCACCACGCGTAGTACCACCACCACCAGCAGCAGCAGCAGCTACAGCTACAGCCAAGCTCTGCATTGTACTGACCATGTTGTCGCTGTTCAGTATCAACAACGGACAAACTTACGACACGTGGAACCAACCTTCACGCACTGCATACGGTAAAAGATGAAGCACGTGAATGACATCGTCATCACTTTTTATCTATCATTGGCGTCAATCTCATGGCATCTATCTGTTACGAAATTGCACCATGCATTGACGGAAGCACACGACGATAATTTTTGCATACGTTGTGTACTTCTAGGCCAAAGATGTATGTATACCAAGGCGCATTCGGCGTGGCGCCTTTTCTCTGCGACAGCTGAGCTTTTTGTTTTTATAACTAGCAGCCTAAATGTTTGAGGCGAGCCGCGTATAGCATATTTTTTCTTCGCTATCTGGTTAAAGACAAATAAATACAGTTCTTTTAACCTTAATATCGCGCACGGCGCATACTCAACGTCACTCACCAGGGGGCAGCATGCGACGCAGCTAATGTACATTTCGGCCCGACAATAAGCAGGACCGATATACTTGTTACTGTTCTGTTGCACGTTATGTCCATGGTAGGAAGGCCGAATGACGTCTCTGAGCACAGCGCTGGCGACTTGGATGATGTTTCGTCGGCTGGACGCAAGCGCAGCATGTCGTGGTTGCTGGCGGCCGTCATGTCTGTCTGCGAGGAGCACCCGCGCAAGTGCCGCTCTCTGAGGCGGCGCCGACTGCAGCGGCTTCGAGGAGGAGGAGGCGGCGACGGAGAGTTCGACGTCGGTAATAACGACCTTGAAGAACTGTCGACTCCGCTGCTTGACGACGACGAAGTAATGTTGCCGGTCAAACGGCCCGCTGACGATCACTCACACAGCTTAGAGACTGTCCCATTATTCAGCGATCCACTGACTTACAACTGTCGGACGGAAAACTGTCAGTAGCCTACGCTGTACGACAGCCGTATAGCCGAGCGTCCACAGCAGCGATCAGCTTACTATCATTCTTATAGCTTAAATATACAATAATATACCAAAGGTGTAACTTATATACGTCGAGAAGCTGACGGGAGCCAAATGTAGACTTACTGCATGGAAGTTTGCCAAATAAAATAATGAAAAAAGGAAGAAAAACAATAAGCCGATATGGCGCTACGGTTCGCGTTGACTTTTATTTTCAACTACTTGTAACAGTTTAAACAAGGGAGTTGTGCCCCCATTGTTGCCATCTAGCGAACTCGTGTACTTTAATTTTAAAGGTAAATGATAGAGAAAATCTGGTACAATAATTATCTACTCCAGGATGGGGTGTTACAATAGACAAACGCTTAAAAAGTAGCCATTCGGTGTCCCGTTCCTACAGAAAGAAGGCGTCGAGGGGGTGGAAAATGTGGAGGGCTCCCCTCCCCAGCCGACTGGGGAGTATGGGCAGCGTCGTAAGCTCCCCCAGCGGGGTCCTGGGCAGAGCCCCGGCCGAAATGGAATTTGGTAACACCTGAATGCCAAATAAGCCATCTGGTGGCACATATTTCACCGAATGTACACACTTTTGTGTCCAGCGCCATACCCACAAGGCCACGGAAGTACGGGCACGGCGTTCCCACGGCGAAAATAAAAGATTATGCATGCCGTGCCCACGCGTGGCCACCGCGAACGGAACCCTGAATATATTGAACTGGATATGGCGTGCACGGCATGTGTCGCGTTGATTATTACACTGTGTCCGGAAAAAAGTAACCCCTAGACAATGTATACGACAGAAATGGCAAATCTGAACGCATCCTGACAAAACTGGGTGTAGACTGTAGATGTTCTTGAATATATCTTGAAAGAAACAACAAATTTTGCTAGAAAGTATTATCTCGTATCGGAGTTATTTGTCTTCGAATATCAATGACGAAATATTCAGCGTATTTTTAAATTACTGCAGTCAGTCGTTTGGAAGTGACGTTGTGTTGACACAATGCACGTAAGCAGTTAGTGTAAACAATAAACATGGTATTTTCCGCAGAATATCGCGTTTAACTTAAAGAGTTAAGGCAGTGAAAGGGTACGGTGCTATGACTAAGAGATTTGGGGGAAGCTGTAGGAGCGTGTGTACAGTATCGCAGCCGGATTCGTGACGTCGATCAGCTGAAGTCGCGCCTGATAGAAGAGTAGGAACATTTCCACCAGGTGTTCATCGATGAAGCGACCAGGCAGTGACGTCCACGTCTTCGAGCTTGTATTCGAACACATGGAGGACATTTTGAACACAGACTTCAGCTATATTTGATTTGCACACACGTACACGTACGTTGACCGTCGCGTCTGCGCGGTTGCTATAGTGGACACCTTATGTTTTGTGGTGACCTTACTAAACCCATTGTAACTAATGCATGCATTGACATAATTTATTGAAATTTGGTTTATTTGTTTGTAATTAGACGCTGCACTGTTGGTGCATAATTTAATCAAGATCCGACATTACTTGACAGAGTTATGAAAATGTATATAGGGGGTTACTTTTTTCCCGGGCACAATGTATTTATGATATCTTTTTAAACTGCACACTCGTCGCAAAATTCATGATATCTGGTCAAATGTTGGATAATGCTTTGCATATGAGAACCAAACAGCAGAGCTTAAGAAATCCGAAAAAAAATTTTTATTATTATAGCGAAGGCAGCCCGCAGTGGATGGTGGGAATAATTTGTGGAACAATTAAAATACAATATCATTCGCCAAATGTTTGTAAACCATAAACAGTAGGCTATTGATGAGATACTCACGAAAAACTCAACATGGTGTGGAAAAGCGACTTGACACAAAAGTGCACTTTTTATTATACAAGTCGTACAGCAAGGGTTCTCAACCAGGAGAATTCCCCTATGGGAAAAAAATACCATTTTCACGGAAAGCTGGAACCACAAATTGGCAGATTCAAACTGTTGAGCATTGATCTTTTCAGCATGTTTATCTGAAATAATTATAGGCCTATTCATCGTCCAACGTGGCCGAAACGTCAGCGCTTAGTGACGCCAAATCCAATATAGAACATAATGCCGTCCGCACAAGTAAAATAAAATAAAATAAATGCTGTAATAAACGTTTCTTGCAGCATTTATTTTATTTTATTTTACATTTGCGTGCGGCTTAAATGGAGATAATCTACATGGCACCCTCTAATCACGAATAATACGATGATTCAATGTAATAACGTTGCATATTATTAGCCCGCTCGGCATCATGATGCCGCGGAAGGGCTTATGTTTAACCGATGTTATACTTTCTTTCTTTTTTAATGTCGCCTCTCTCAATTGACAACGGGTGGACGGAACGCAACGCGGATTGTTGCATTAACACCGTCGATGACAAAGTTACTACGGCTACAAATTTGGTGAACCTTGGTCCAGTAACCCCTGAAATCTTGTGGCTCATTAGCATGGGTGGTGAGTCCACTGTCCACGTAGGCTAAAATACGCCGTGCGCTGGTTTTTAAATGTCATTCGCTAGGTAGCAGTAGCATAGCCAGTCTGTAGGTAAGTAAGAAATGCACAGTCGCGTTTGCGCATGCCGGGCGGGCTACACGTTAGGCCTTGCCCCGCTTTCTAGTGTAGAATGCATTTTTTTGAATCAAACAATTTCTGGAGGAGAAATGACAAATTGCATAACATAGGCCTAAGGTGCAAAAAGTAGGAACCTCTGTCATACATTATATAAAAAAATTGTATAGGCGCTAAGTCTAATAGGAACTTACATCTGCCCTATTCAATGGCAGCATTTTCAATGACGGAATTATCCAATCACACTTTTTGTAAATTTTTTAACATTTTCTTAGCACCCCACTCTTTTCCTTTTCGAGTTTTAAATTAGAATTTTATGGCGCCGTGCATAGCCGATAGAATATTTAACAGCAGTCTAAAATAGATCTATTATAGGTCTATGCTTGTGTGGTACGATACGTGTGTCACAATCAAATCTGAAAAATAAGCTTTATTCGCACACATTGTACAATAATTTGTTGAGAAACAGCAGGGGCCTTCACTTTTTTGGGACCTACCCTGTATTTCCTAACTCGTAACTAGCCATCGCTTGTTGAGTTAAGCCGGCTACCCGGCCGTAGAGCCATCAGCCTTGAAATTCGTTAGCCACGGCTTCAGAAGCTACATGTAGAAGTGCCACATCATACATCTATAGCGCACTTTTCCAAAAAACGTTCAGTAAAAATTCAAACATTAAAATTCTTTGTATGTATAACTTACTTATCACTGAATGAAAGCACGGCAGAAATTGAAACACCATTTCATTTTACATACTGAACGGAGAACCGACAGACTACGCATGACAGTATAAAATTAACGAACAAGTGGTCAAAGAACTTGAACGAAATGCAGCATCACAGGGGCGGAATTTTCACGGCGGGGAAAAATTTATGTGACACCAGCCACCCGGATTGAATGATCCCTCATTCTGCATGCCGTTATTGACATTGAATGATCCCTTGCATAGCGAACACCGCAGAAAAAAATGTCAATGCTTCTGAATGGGTCGGACAATCCCCTAAAATTGTCCTTTCCGTCTCGAGATGCATCGAATACATGGTTCCTTGGGCTCACCCGAGTCAGCTCTCCAAACGGCATCTCGATCAGTTCAGTCGTTTTTGCAGGGCTTACGAACGTTACCAACACACAAACAGACCCACAGAGAAACAGACCACGCTACTGTAGCGATAGGCCGCTGTCGCTGGATATTGCTGCAATGCGGCCTAACAAGTTAGTCAATTAATCTATATTATCGTCCCAGTTCCATATGCATACATTACGTGTATCTGTATTTTTCATTGTCAGTGCTGGGGACTTACAGAATATATATTGCATTAGAGTGATAAAACTTCGATCGAACAGAAAATTAACATGAATTGCCCCGGTAGACATTATAGACAGAGTGACGTTGATCAATCTCTTGCCGCGCAGCACGCCGGCTTCGGCGCAATTTTCATGATTGATGCACTTGAGTTGAATATGGCTGCCGACAGGTAACAACACGGCTTTGTTCTCCAAGGTAGCACAATATCGACATTATCAAGCCACATGACATGCACTCAGTGCATAAGATGCGACCTATTGCTACAGACGGTGTAGTGTGGTCTGTCGGTCTGTTTGTTGGTCACGTTTGTGAGCCCTGCAAAAACGGCTAAACTGATCGAGATGCCGTTTGGAGGGCTGACTTGGGTGGGCCCAAGGAGCCATATATTAGATGACTGTTCAGATCCCCCAAGGGAAATGGGCAAATTTAGGGGTTGTCCGTCCCATTGAAAAGCATTGAGAGTCTGCTGTGGTGTACGCAAAAATGGCTGAACGGATCGAAATGCCGTTTGGGGCTGGCTTATGTTAATCCGAGGAACCCTGTGCATCATAGTCACCCAGAGCTTATCATGGGAGATCGAGTCGAATGCCTTCTTGAAGTCCACAAAGAACATACAGAGCGGTTGTTGGTGCTCGCGTGTCTTGTGCATTAGTATTCTAAGATTCATGATTTGGCCGCTTGTCCCCCTTCTTTGTTGGAATCCCGCCTGTTCGTCTGCAGTTTCGGTTTCGAGTCCCTGGGCTACTGTATAGCATTGTTTTAGTGATCCTATGTCCAACCATTTTGGTACAATACTGGCTTGTAACAGACGGACAGACACACACGACGACAGCATATGCCGCGCTACTGCGCTAGCATAGCGTCGCGCGGCAAAATGGTGAAAATGAGAACCTATTCGTCTGAGAACTTTGAGAACTTGGAAACTGTGTTGTAAGTTAGTAAAACATCTCGCAATAGATAATACAAAACGTTGAAAAAGTATGAATCAGTCACGCATGTTCCCCCTAAGTCACTACAACCTGCTTTGCCACGCATTTCTGGTTTTGTAAAGTAAAACAAAAGTGAACAGTGTATAGCAGTTTAGCATCAATTTAGCTCTTCACCGCTACGGGAAACACACATGGAATATGGGATCACACAGTGTTACCTGCAACCCGGCAGAGGTGAGAATCCCGCCTTTACCCCCAGCCGAAGCAGGTACTCGATTTAGCGACCCCGAAGGGATGCAAGGCTGAGTTGACCTATGTTACGTGAAAGCCGATCGGCCGGGAACTGAACCCGCGACCTGTAAATCGCAAGTTTAACGCTCTGCCGCTTAGCCACCGTGCTCACCATGTGTTTCATTTCATTGCTATATTTTATATTGAGCTAGAAATTGAGTCGCTGCACTGTGTAACTGAGCCGTAACAACCGCCGCATGCTCAGCAGCAGCGGCGGCGGCTGATACGAGTCACTAGTAATGATGACCGTACGGATTCGTGGCTGCAGTTGTCAGGGAGACGTAAATCTTTCAGTGCAACAAAGCAAGGCATATAGTTTGAACGGCTTAGCAGAATTTTTGGTTTAGATTGAGCATTCTAGCATTTTGACGTACAGTATGTCTAGAAAAGATGAAGACAGCGCTATTCAACAAGATAAAAAGAAACCCCTCTTCTGCATGGAGAAAGGTAATTTCTTACATGAAGTATCACATAACAACTTACTACTAATCGTCGTAATATACATTGCTGAAATAATTTCTAGTTGCAAAAGTAAACCATAATTAATCAACTAATACACAATACACACTTTGTTCGCAGCACTGATTTCCAAAGCTTTTCAGTGGGTCGGAAACCCAAAAAATTGCCCCTCAAATGGGGATCTCGACCTCCGTTTAATGCGTGGTTCATTGGGTCCACCTGATGGTAGACTCGATCGGTTCAGCCGTTTTGCTGGGCTCACGAACGTTACAACTTGCAGACACACACACAGACAGACCACGCTACTCCGTCTGTAGCAATAGGCCGCATCTAGCTATTACTGCTGCCTAAAAATCGGTCAACATTTAGCAAAAATTATGAGCACGAAAGTTGATTGCGCCTTGAGCGTTCTGTGCGTCCGGGTACTGTCCTGCTAAAAGATAAACTCGCCCAAGATCTGACACAATACAGGAACTGCTGTAACAGCATCACATTACGATGAAAGTCTCCTATGTCGAATTCGTAAAAAATATTTTCGTCAAGCGCGGAACAGACAGGCTTATCACTCTAAGGGACACCGATGCACAAGGTCTCCGTGTGAATGAGGCGTAATGAATTATACCGTTATCTACGGTATAGGTAGAAGTACAAGGTTGCCATAATGCGGTAACACTGGAACGACTCACGACGATTAAGCCGATAACACACTGACTACATGTTGCCTTTGACTTGTCGCCTTCTACATTTAGAACGTCGCTGACAGGCGACAAGTCGAAGGCAACATATCGCCTGTATCGGCGACTTGTAGAATGCTACTTGTCGCTGCTCTATCGCTTGTCGACGCCATAAATATTCATAGTCACGTGGTCTCTGTTTGACGTGACCGTGAAGTCACTGGTCCAATGTAGGCGCCAAAGTATGAAACGGATGAAGATGAAATAATTGTCAGCATTGCGGCTGCAACAATTGCAGTGTTGTCGTTTGTCGGTGTCGAAAACGTCGATACGCCCAATGCCCCGATATTGCTTGGTGAGGCCGCGGATATCTCGACGAGCGTCAAATCTTGTGAGATAGATACGTGCTAGTGATCAGGATGCATACCGAAACTTTTGCAGGATGGCACCATATATACCTACCGACGCCGGCGAAAGCATACCTCCCATCATCTCCGCGGTGTGGAGATAATGAGATCATCCATTATCGTAGATATTGTCCTGTAATATCAAATTTTGCATATCACGTGCAAAATGGCTCAAATTACAACATTTTACTTGATCGATTGAGTTAAGGTTTTATTTTGTATTTTCCAAATATTTTAAGGAAATAATTTTGGATGCAATAATTTTATTTTTCCCTGCATTTTGCCAAATATTGGTTAAAATTAATTTTTAGAGGATGGTGACAGTAAGGCCATTTATGCCGGTTATGCCAAAAGTGTAATTCCGACGCTCACGACTGTACTAATATCATACGGCGAGCGCTTACTCATCGGCGACTGAACTTAACATGCTCCTGATCTTGGTACGAACTATATTTGCTTGTTACAGGACCAGGACCAGCTGTGTACAAACTCAAGACGCTGATCGGAGCGAACGACCATTGCCGGACCAAGCCACAAGCTGCTTCTTACAGTATCGGGCTTAATCGCAATAGTAAGAACATCATCTCGCGGATTTTGTTTATTACCATCTTTGTAGTAACAACATGCAAAATAACATACGGCACTGAGTGAACGCGGCTTAACCCAGCACCCCTGATTATGGCGTTGTTTTACTTACTTACTTACTTATTTATTTAGTTTTAATCCATACGTTACGGTCACACTCCAAGCTATTAACAGTAAGCATACTACGAGCATAGTCGATGTATTCTGTAGTGTAGACTGAGCATTATAACTATTTTATGTAATATAATTTAATGTTAATACGAGCATCAGTGCCGGATTAACCATGGCGCACGTGCGCCAGGGCTGGCGCACCTGCGCCAGGGCCCCTTAGGTCGAGGGGCCCCTGAATATGAAAACTAGACAAGACGTCATAGTAATTTGACGAAATGTCGCGTCGCCGTCGCCCCTCGCGAAAATTTAATGTGACACCGACCAGAAAGCCTTGCCGCCGGCTGCCGCCGTTCTGCGGTCGCAGTTATTGATTTTTACCGCGCGACGCAATGCTAGAGCGGTGTATGCTGTCGTCGTGTGTCCGTCTGTCCGCCCATCTGTCCTTCACAAGCCAGCACTGTACCAAAACGGGTAAACGTAGGATTACGCAAACAACACCATACAATAGCCAAGGGACTCTAGTTTTCTGACGCCAAAAATCTCGGCGAAATTACATGGGTCACCCGTACGGGGGCGCCAAATAGAGGTGGGGTAGGTTCAAATTGGCGATTTTCGACCAACATCTCGCTATATTTCAGAAACCGTGTGATACAGGGGCATGAATACTATAGAACACTAATAGGAACTCGTATGCACTCTATCGAATGGCGCTATTTCCAGTGACTTTGAGTGACCCCTGACTACCCCAAACCACCACATTATCGACATTTTGTATCGTCTTTTGTTCGTATCTTCGTAGTGGGTAGAGATCGAGACCTCAAATTTGGTAGATAGGTTAATTGTAGCAAGTGCTAGTCCACAGATAGCAAACTATCCTTAAAAGGGGCTTGGTCAGATCACGTGAACCATTTAAATTTTGATGGGCACGAACCATATCTCCGGAACGGCTGAAGGTAGAGTGGTCAAATTTCGCACACGCGTTGGCTATATTAAGTCCCACAATTAGGATGACAAACCACCCTTAAAAAAGGCGTGGTCAGGGTCGTTCGTTTGTTCGTTATTACGGCCAGGGATGCTGCCTACTCTGGACCCCAGCGCTGCGACCTTATGCTGGCCCAGTGCGCCAGCCCAGGGAGAGGAGGGGAATTGGTAGGTGTGTGCGATGTGTGCGCGACGTGTAAGGTGAAGGACGGCTTGA
>Ga0209780_1000985_pt1 | contig 17539 bp, 9 predicted proteins | sample WorMetexBAHAMAS2_FD_187384 | JGI IMG/M metagenome (GOLD analysis project Ga0209780, IMG submission 187384) | Marine gutless worms symbiont microbial communities from Max Planck institute for Marine Microbiology, Germany - Inanidrilus exumae... | ecosystem: Host-associated > Annelida > Digestive...
CCGCTGCACCGGCGTTATTCGTAGACACTCTGTCGCTTTTGTAGGGAAAAACACACTGTATTGAGATGAGCGAAATCTATCGTATTAATCGTTATTTCAGCAACAGGTGGTAGACAAAGAAAAGAAAGTCTACAAGAAAATATTGATATAACTCGACAAACGAAAATAACACATTAGGCAGCACCACACAAAACCATCACAGCACCTAATTACAACGAATTTTATACTAAATTACTGCTCCATTACTGCTCCAAAATGATAGATTTTATTCGAATCTAGCACTGTACCCCTAGAAAAAAAATTACTGTCTACGCCCCTGGGATAAAAAAGAGGAAAACGGAAGCAAAATACAGTGAACACTGTGGGTCTGTTACATAATAATTTTTAATTTCGGTAAATTTCAGTCACTGTTTAATGTAAATAGTATTAACTTATTGTGATATTGACAAACTGCTGCTTTTATTTGATAATCTTTTGCTAGTTAAGTTATCTTTTTTTAAATTTTATTTATTATTTGTTTATTTTGTTAAATTGTACATACTACTTGTTGGTGAATACAGATTATCAGTATCGCATTTAAATTACAATTGGTTAAAACTAGCTGCAGAGAGTGAAGACTTTATTTATGTGAAGATAACTTGTGCAGCAGCAGCACATTTTCATCATCTTTATTTTGGTGAAATAAAGATGATGAAAATGTGCTGGTAATAAGGAGAGAGATGTGTACTATTTCGTCTCGGCGTTTAATGCGATCTATGAGCGAAATACTCCTCTAGAAGAAGATACTCTTCGCCACTTGTACTCGACTGTATGGGGCGGCTATAGGATGACCGGTGGGGCCTCCCAAGTCGTTTCGTTGAGCCGTCACTCTCAATCAACGTACGCTGTCCAAATTTCATTAGGCGTCCGAGCCACAATGATCCCCCGCTCAACGGTATCGCTGCCCGACGCTGTCACCTGTAATTGTTTTATATTCGTATTATCGTTTATCACGGATAATTAAATATCATTTGGTTGGTTTCGGTTTGGTCGGCGTTCGGCGCGCGGAGATTCGCAAGCGCGTTGCTTGAACTCGGCGTATCGTGTCCACGACCATCAGGAGTCGTTTAGTGCGAACGTCGCTGTCGGGAAACGTCGGAGCGGTCTTAATTGTCGGCATGACAGAAGACGCCGGCCGGGAATCGTGATGACAGAAAACCGTTCGCGTTCGTTTAATTGAACGGCGCCGATATATTGCAGATGCGATCGCCGAAATCGGTAACGTCCATGACTGCGTGGAAATCACTACCATGCAACACTGTCAGCGGATATCCAGCACTGAACTGCCAGGTGAATTGACCCTTCCACTGTCAGATCGCTTGACCAACCGCCCGTGGAATATAATTATTATATTCATCTTTATTCACCGAAATGGTAGAAAGAAATATAATAACATAAAAACGATAAAAGGTGAAAGAAAAAAGAAGCTAATAACTTAACTAAGAAAATCAAGAGTTGCAAACCTTTACCAATAACAACAACGTATAGGCCCTAGTGTACTTTCAGTTAAGTTTAGTTGAGTTGTTTTCTTTCTCTGTTTGTTTGTTTACTTTGTCGTTGTTTCTTTCTACCCTTGTGGTGAATCAAGATAAATATAACAACTTATGACATATTGTGGTATAAACCAGTTGATATCGAACAATAACTGACATAAAGAAATCCATATTATTTATCTTTGTTGACCAATTGCCGCTTTTCTCTTTCATATTTTTGTTGGTGACTTGTGTTGAATAATCTTAACCTGCGTATGATTCAGTTTCCTATTAGAATTACGTGGATTTAAATTATGGTTAAGTTATTTTTTTTGCTTCTGTATTTGTTTATTTGTTTGTGTGCTGATTGTGTATTTTTTTTGTCCTACTGATACCATTTGATTGGTGAAATACTTAAACAGTGGTTTATAGTCAACTTTATTCACCATTTCTGGTTATTGACCACTCTACTGATGCTCGGTTTAAGTCTGAATTCAGAAATTTGAAGTGAATTAATTAAATTGAATTTTACGACGACGATAAGCTATCGGATAATCTTATACAATGAGTCGTGTCATCTCTACGTCGCTTATCCTAGGAATTGTGAAACTGATGTAACAATTCTTGTAATATTAATATTTTGTTTATATAAATGTAACTTATTTTTGACGTTAAGCTGTTTGGAATATACTGAATGTTCTAAAGTAGATTTTTGTTCATGTAATAAGGTGAAGAAAAATGTCGACTTACAATAATTTGTATCACTTTGTGTACTCGTTGCACCATGTTCCTGTGTTTTTTGTTTGATTTTTTTTCGTGTGTTTGTCTTTTTTTCTATTATTGCTACCAGGTTTCTGGTGAATAAAGATGAATATATAATTTAGCTCATGCATGCAGATGAGTCACACGTCACCACCAACTACTCTATCGTATAGTCACGACTGGAGAGTATTATCGTATAATCGTTTATCCCACTGTTTACCTGCCAGTGCAAATGTGCAATGAATTGATAAATTTCAAGATTAACGCTACGGCGATGTCGAAAACGACGAGGGAGAAGGGTGGCGGTTGACAGGAGAGGAGGGGGCGGGTCACACGAACGATGACGTGAGGTCGCCCGATATCGCGGCCTGATATCTGCAGGTTGCCGGAACAGTTGTTGGTCGTACATCATGCCGCGTTATCTTTTCGACGCGTCACTGACGCCAGTCGGCAGGCCGGGCCAGTTGCCCGCGGTCGTATCTCTCCACATCAACGAGGCACGTCACCGCCCCGCCACGCACCCAAAAATACACAACCGATCGTCCGTATCGGGCAGACATATGGACGGCTGATTACTACGCCCACCGATACGTGTCCACTGCATTGTCGAACAGCGTAGCCCGGCCGCAAAGGCATCCGAAAACTGCTGCGATTTCCGAGATACCCATCGCTGTGGTATGACAGAACAACTGTGCGTTCACGACAGGGTTTAATTTCAAAGCTACAGATCTTAACGTTGTACGGTATTTGATATTTATTTATTTATTATTACGCCAGATGGCAGCCAGACATACACTTACAAACGTCTTTTGCCATGGTTAAACGTCCATAAATCTATAGCGGTTTTCGGATAGCGCTTTCAGTCAGCAACGGATCGTTTAACCATGGCAAAAGACGCTTTAACCTCACTCGTCTAAACTTTTATATACTTCCGACGAGAACATATACAGTAAAATGGTTTGCGGCTCAGCTTCTAAGTTCTCTGTCCGACGTGCTTCTGCTGACATTTAAGCCCCTTATGTTCCCAGTGAAAAGCTTAAACCGGCACAACTGCCCGAAGACGTTGTTTCTGCGCCATCATTATCAATATACCGGCGACGACCCAAACCCTTCCTCTTTCAGCAATCATATCCCGATTTTGTTATCTGACGGTGCATCGGGCACCATAGCGGTCCTTGAAGTAATTTTACTTACTTAGACCACTCTAAAATTACCGAACTGAACTGAACTGCTGTTGTCGAGTGGAAATGCAGCCGGGATCACTGAATCCAGTGAAAGGTCATAACCCGCCGATGCTTGGCGGCTGACTGAGCGGGAACGTAGCATTCTGAGTGAAGTGCAGAGATGGCTGGACACGATAGGAAGTGCTTAATAGTGAAAACTGAGCAATCAGTAGTGCGTGGCTGGCGAGCGTTCATCAATCGTGGTTTCGTCTCGTTAATTATGAAGAGCCAGCCGCCATTTTTCACCGCGCAGATGGCTCGACTGCCACGCCGCGGTGACGCCGCTTTGCCGACCAGCCTGAATGCCGCCGGCGACGTATAGCTGTCGTACCGCCGCTCTTGGTGGTTGTTGCCTTGTCTGTCGGTGTCGGAGGCAAACTCTGCGGCGCATGTTAGTGTTCGTCGTGAGTGGAAACGTTGTCGACGAAAGACAGACACGGTGGGCGCGACGTCGGCTAGACAACGTGTCGACAGATTCCAGATTTGCGCCGAGAGTTTTCGTCAGCTTACTGGCCGATGAATGAGACCCGGGGTTGCTGGGTCGGGCCGGGCCGCGCAGCGTGGATCAGCGCGATAAACAGCGTGTCAGTATTGCCGTTCGCAGCGTGAAGGGTCCATTGATCCGGTCGACCTGGCGGCCCGCTAGTCGCGCCGACGCCGGCCACCCGCCGCCATTGCGCCACCGTTAAGCTAATACTCCATGATTAGCCCTTTAATAACCCCGCCTGGCTTTCTCTTCAAAGTCTGTTCGCCGCAGCCGTTGCTCGTATCCGTCCGTCGGAACCGTTGCCGCTTGGTCTCTTCGGTGCCCGTCTTCCCTCATTGACGCAAATAAATCTTGACGTGCAGACGGAGCTAGTAAAACATACCGGCCTATAAAGGAGTCAAACGACTTTCAACTGTTTCTTCTTTCATGAACTCTAGATTATGAACTTCAGTGTGACCATTGTATGCTAGCTTCCTTGCTTTGATAGTGTTTAACAGTTTCCTCTTTACTCCAGCTTTGTTAAGAACACACTCATTTGTTTGTTTTGCTGTCAAGAAACCCGGAGAATTTTTCAAAGCCCCTTCATCTCGAAGGCGTACAGACGTGTTTCTTCATTCTCTCTGAGTGTCCAGCTTTCACAGCCATATACATCGCTACAGGCCGTACTAGCGCTTTCATTAGTCGTAACTTTGTTTCAATTAGTATGCTGTGACTTTTCCATATTTTCTGCAGTGATGCCACGATCGCCTGCCCCCTGTTTAACCTGGTACGGAATTCCGTCGTACACTCACCATTTTCTGTAATCAGGAACCCAAGGTACGGGAACGTATCCATCTGCTCCAGTTGCTCATTCTGAATGAGTAGGCCTATGCGGTACGCTATGACGTCGTTCGCCATTACCTTGATCTTGTCGACATTGATGAGTAAGCTGTATTTACGGTTGACTCGTTCTAGACGATCCACCAGCTCCTGTAGTTCTGCCTCCGTATATGGCCAACATGATGATGTATCAGCGCAGCGAAGGTTCGTGACTATTCGTCCTCCAATTTGTAGTCTACCTTGAAATCCATCGAAGGTCTCCCTTATCACCATTTCCGCTAACTGTTGTTATGTAACTTCACTTTCATGTGATTCTCAGCTTCATAAGAATTAACACAGTAACTGCTATAAAAGTCACGAAGCTTATTGGTATAAAATGCGTCGTGGCTAATTGCTTTGACTTATAAAGAAAACACCTTCGAAAGTTAAGTTTTTTAAATCTCTTTTATTGGTTTTTGTCTCTACCAGTTTTGGTGAAATAAAGATGATGATGAAAGATTTAACTTTCAGTTTAATTTCTTTTGCATTTTTATCTCTTTGGTTGTTTATATATATTTTGTCTTCTGCAATCAAAAATTCGAAATTAATTAACTATGTAAATTGAATGTCGTTTCCACTGGTACAAACAGTGTGAAAATCCACCAAGAAATACGGGAGTTACAGTGAAAACAAAATGGGACGTTTTTATGGATCACGGTGTATATTTCTAAAATGAAACTTGACGGCGGCGCCAACTAAAACGCGTCGACGACTAAGTCGGGAGTGAATAGTCGGTGACAGATTGTACCAATTATGCGCGTAGAGCCTAAGTTGCCGGTATATTACTGTGTCTCCCGTCTGGGTGATGTTATCGGTGTTCTCGTGACACGGCGTGCGGCCGTGGACAGGAACGAGTTAGCATCGACGGCGCCGTCTTATCGGCTGGGCGCCGTCGACAGCCAGTCGCCGCCATGGCTCTTCCGTGCCCTTTCTGCCGCTGTTGTCTGTCTGTCTGTCCGTCTGTCACCGCTAAGTCCTGTTACATACACGAGCGGTGACGGACACCAACCGTTGCGAGTCCGGCAAATATGCCCCACGACGTCGGCTAGGTTTTACTCGGCGGTCGAGATGTTATCGGCCATGCGGCCGTCAGCGCTGCCGCCGCCACCGCGGAGCCGCGACCGCCCAGCGAGCGGCGCCCCATCCCGCCTAATTGTCAGCGCGCGCGCCGCTGAATAACGGGTTAGCAAAGAGCATCGCCGGCCAATATTGTCTACACGGTAACAGTACACGCAACTAACCGTAAATATTGTTGACGTGTACATGGCACAGTTCTATCAATGGACAACTTTGACTGATGAGTGATGACACTACAATTAACGCTATTTTCTCCATACATGTGTAGCAGGTTTCTTGAACGGCTTTTTTGTCAGATGTACTACAGTATTACGTTTGAGCAACTTGCAATAGTGTTGACATATATTAACGTATCTTCTGTAAATCGCATAGTGTGAATTTCAATATAGCATTTTTATGATCTTATTAGTGTACCGGTATGCTGCAATATTTCAACGTCACTCCAGTGCAATTCAACAAAGAGACCCCGGTTATATTTTTTCAAATAAATTCAACAAATATGACCCAATATCAAAAGTTTGGTGCCAAAGAAAATCGCCAAAGTGTCTTAAACTGACTTGCAAATTTGGCAAAATTAGTACCAGCTTTTAGGTCATTTCCACCGTTTCCAAGATAACCATTTGTATCAAACAAGGTGCAACTGGCAACAATTGAAGATTGACACTCTGCGAAGGCGGTCGTATTTTAATTAAAAGTTGTATATATTTTTTTCTTTTTGTTTCTTTTCTTGGCTACCGTTTTTTGACGGCGAAATATAAAAGTCTAAAGGTTGTGCATGTAAAAGACTGACTGATGAAGAATTTGGTAAAACATTTGGTAATTTATCGTTAATAATTAGTTCAGTGTTGTCTTGTACATATTTTTTGTATTTTGCTTGTGTTTCCTATTGTTTTCTTTTGCTGTTTCAACCACAAATGGTGAATAAAGATTTTTAAAACGTGGAAAATTACAAATTTGAAGGATTTTTGGAAACGTGAACGAACATTGACGGCTCAGAACTGCGGGAGGTCGTGTACGGTCCGTCAACTTACCAGATACTTCTGGTAAAATTGCGAATATGAAGTATAATGCGCATACAAATTGTCTTAAATAAAATATAACATCATATTATATATTAAATGATATAGTGTTTGTTTTGTTCTTTTTGAGTTATTTTTCGCCAAAATAAACTGTCATATTGTACACGAATAAGGTATTTATTTTCAGTTTTGACTGTTTAAGATTATTTTGCAATCCTTCTGCGTGATAGCAGTTAAATTTGTAAAGGCTGCAGGCGCTGTAGTCTCGTATGCAGCTGGTCGTTTCGTTGTTCTTCTTGTACTCCTTGTGGGAAACCGACAGCTCCCCCTGGACAATTTCCCCTCCGACATTCCCGTTACCCTGCTCGGTCAGGGTTCGAGTTAGGAGTGGGTTAGTAGGTTAGTATTAGGGTTAGGGTTAGGTTTATCGTTTGGGTTAGGGAGAAATGTCCAGGGGAATGTCCGACACACCTTGTTACTGTTAAACTGTGACTAAAGATGATTATCATCTTTTTAAGTATGCTGACTTTTCGGACGCCGTGTTACCGGTTGTCGGTTGTCAGTCATCGTAACTCGACGAATTACGGTTATAGACCAGGTCGCCACGCATGTCAGACAGGCGCGCCGCGCATGGAGCCATGGCGCCGGGTCGACCGCGAGGTGTGCGGATTCAAAATATTTCACTCCGCGATTCCGCCACCCACCATGCGGCGGACGTATCTCGCTAGTCCGTTCATCAAAAATTATACAGTACACGACGTAATAACTATTAAACGAAATTTTCTTGACAAAGCAAATTAGTTGGCAGTGTAAAATAATATTATATATTCATCTTCATTCACCATAATGGTAGACAAGCAAGCGGGAAAATATAAAAAAACAAGAAGAATAAATAACTTAACTAAGCAAAAAGTTTCATAACGTGTCCATGCGTTAATCGTAACGTGTTCATACATTAATCACAACAATTAAGCACAACAATCTGTACATTAAGAGCGGAACTCCGTATAATAAAAGCTTATTACAAAGTGCTGCAAGTAGTCATGGTTTATATTGTATCCTGTGCCGCTTTGTTGTTACGTAGAGTATGCATATTGTCTAAACGTCTTCTGTATGTTCACATTTTGAACAATTATAGTATAATTTCTTCGAGATTTCACTCAGTATTGTCATGCATGTTGCTGAAATATTTCAGACTATAATTTAATTTATTTTTATTTTATTTTTGTAATTATGTTGTATTATGACAAAATAAAGATTCCGACTAATCACCAAGATGGCTAGAATAAATATAACAAACACTGACATATTGATTTTAGAAAAAAGCTAAAACTCGAATTTGGCAAAAAACAATTTTAGTTTCGCTACGCCAATGCGGAAACACTTTTCTGTCATAGTTCGTAGAAGATAAGAACGAAATGTCAAAACGAAAACCATTTTGGTTCTAACAGGACATACGCCTCTCGTTTTAAAGAGATAAAATAAGGGTTTTGTTTCGACAGAATTTGTCTGATCTGTAATTGTGTTGTTTTGATTGTATTCTTATTGTTTATTCTTCTACCATATTTGTTTGGTGAATAAAGATACTCAAAAGCGTTTCGTTAAGATTTCATTATATAACAGGCCTAGACCCATGTAGTTGCTGCGGATCGTGAGTCCGCCTCACGATACATCCGTAGCCCGCCTCTCTGTGGTGCCCGTCCGTCGGCGACATATTGCTCTTAACTGATCGCGGCGCAGATAGATAGCGCCTGCAGAAATTACGCTCGCGACACGGCGGGCGACGCAAAAACGGCGACTGTCATGTTATACGCCGTTAAACATCGGTCGGTTGGTTCTCGACGACATCTGTAGTCTGCTGATTGCGACCGCTACGATAAGTTGTGATCGATGACGACCGACAAACACGAAACGCTTGTACCTACGGTCGTCGCCGCCGCTGACATGCCGTACCGTAATCACGCAAGCCAGCACTACTATACGTCTTTGCAATCTGCAGGATCGGCACGCGAAGACACCGATCGACAATTATGTATATACGTTTGTATTTCTCCCAATGGCGTCGTTTTTGTCCCAGAAGAATGCACGCGGTACAAGTGATTTTTTAACGATTTAGCGCGCTTTGTGCTTGAATGATGTAACACAACACCCCGCTTTCTTGAATGCTATTGCGTAACATTAGATGTTGATGACATAAAAATGCTTGCATGGACTCCGCAAGACCGCGACCTATTCTTTTGCACTTGACAGGGACGTCCAATTGCCTCTTATATAAGTCTTTACTTGTCAACTAGTAGTAGAGAACATGGACTAAATAAGATAGGCCTAAAGAAATACGATACATACGCAAGTTCTTTGTACAGTCAAGGCCATTTTAAAAAGATAGATGTGGCAACAAAACGCCTGTCCACATAATCTAACAGTAAATTTGCAATAAAGCAGTCTAAGGTCCTACCGTAACTTAAGCACGTCGCCACCCTACCTTGTTATCCACACATGCCGATAGGTAAGGGTGTGGATATATCGGTTACTGTTTTTTGTAATGGTGTGTTTGTGTGTGTGTGTTTGTACGGTTACGGGTTTCTCCGCCGAGGATAATGCTAGCGGCCTCCAATTTTTGCAAGGTGGTTCATCGGCGTCCTGGGAAGGGAATAACACATTTTGGGGAACTTTGCTCCCCAAAAGCTCCCCCAAAAGCCCCAAATGGGGTATATGCGGGGGTACAATTCGTATGGAAGCTTGATCATACGCGTGGCCCGTGCGCTTGCTGATTGGTCCAGCATACTGGCGACGCGTAGGATCGGCATGTGTGGATAAACGGCTTTCCCCGAAGACGGAAGTACTTGTGATTTATCGTTCGTCACAATACACGTTTCGGTGTGTTTTCGGACGTTAAACAATTTTCACAAGGTATTGTAGCAACTCATTTGAGGTTTGGTGGGATATTTATAATTATCACTTTACTACGAATTTACTGACAAGTCTGGTGCTGAAAGAATTTTGATAATTGGACAGCAGTTATCAAAATTATTGGCGAAAACACAGTGACAGACATGGCGTTATAGTTTGAAGTTGTTTAATGGATTTGAACTGTTCGGCCACTGTGTATACAGACTATTATTTTTCCACAAAATTCAGTGTGAATCACAACTTTTATGTGCAAAACTTCATTTATCGCATACTTGAAAATATAACAGCGATATGCAGATGTATCGTGACAGCAATATAGAAAGAATTACTGTAAACACATTGGACACCTCCTGATATTTAAATAGATAATCATCTTTACTCACCAAACATGGTAGACAAATAATAAAAAATAAAACAAAATAACTTAAGTAACTTAACTATATACAGATAGTCATCACACATTCATGCACAGTAGCCAGTTCGTAAACAGTATTTTTAACAAAAAGTTTGCACAAACCTATTTCAGTAGACTGTAGTTTCGTAAAAAAAATTAAGTTTTCTTGTATATATGGCATCAGAAACTGAACGTCTGAAAAAAGAATGCATTCTCTGGCAATATCATACGACTTAGTTAAGAATATTTTCCTAAAAGCATAATTTAATACAAAATCCAACGACTTAACCTGTGACTTATTTATTGGGCAAGCTTCCATGCAGTCCATAATACAGACTCGGTATACATTTAGCTTTCTGCATGCATCTGCGACTGCTCGCAGTACGTTTCTACCGCTGTTCGTATATACTTAACACTGTAAAATATGACACTTCGTAGTGTCATTGATCTCTCGCCTTAACCTTCTGACCAAGATCGAGTGCGGGCACCGAGCGAAAGTCGAGAAGAGATTGCTGTTTGATGATGACAAGCTTGATGCGTGACGTCAACATCGGTCACCATGGCAACGAGAACAACAGTCGCCGAGTTCAGAGACGGGGCTCGATGACACGGAGCAGTACACGCTGACGACAGCAGATGGGCGTTTCTCATTCACCCTTGTTTACAATACGGGGGTAAACCGGGCGGCCGTGTTAGGGCACGCCGTGTCCCCGGGCGGCCGGGTTTCGGCGACGCATTAGAATGATTGACGGGGGGACGCTTGGATTAGCTGGTGGCATTGTTGCCGCCCGGCTCCGTTCATCGTCTTCGAGAGTCGGGACGTCACCGTTGCCGCGGAAAGCCGCGCGGACAGCGACCATCAAAATAATGCTAATTTCTTCCGCAGCAGATGCGACCTTGTTTCCATCCGTGCGACGCGCCGTTTTCCGTTTGACCTCTGGCCTTTGTTCGGACGCCGGCGCCGAGTAGCTTCTCCAGGCAGCTGGATGACGCGTCCAGTGCGGTGACGCAGCAGCTGGAACGGCCTGGAAAGCCGGACGCTTCCAGTCCGATCTGCCGCTGTTGTCATAGCTACTTGATCGTCGACGACAATGCTCGTTGTGTCCGCCTCCGTTCTCGCTCGACGCCCGTTTCGTATTGTTTGCAATATCTCGTTTGGCGAAGATCTGTCCGCGAGGGAGGGTAGAAGGAGGCTGGGTGACGTATCAATGTCGGATATCGGTTGCGTTTCCGTTGAACGCGCCCGTTATCGCGCACCGATTATCGACCGTACGGTACGGTACCATCGAATGTCACGATGGTTGGGCCCGTTGTTGGATAATTGCCCATCGCCAGTTATTAATGTACACGTAAAATGCCGACGGCGAAACTTAATGATATGATAGTTCAAATGTTGGCAGAACCTGTCGTCTTGACCACGGCGCTCATTGTGTTAGTCTTATGAAACTGTTTAATCAACCAGTTTATCCAGATAAGAAGTGACACATTGTATAAACAGATGCGTATCGACTATACTTGTTGAAAACGTGGACATGTTGTACAGAAATTTTGCCGGTAATTTACTGCTTATAGTAAGTAAGTAAACTCGGCACTTGTGCTTGTTATACACAGGTATACCAGTGAAACTCGAGAAGTGAAAGTCCATGTTGCGTTGCTTCTGAAAACACACATCTATTTTGCTAGTTATACGTTTATGTGGTACTGTACGTAATACGCTGAAAAATATTTAACGACTTAACGTCGCTGTTGTTTATCATTATTAACTAAAGAATATGCTATATTAGCGGCCACCTATCGCGCTACGCGCTCTCCTTTCTCATTCTCCTCTATCTTCCCCTTCTTTTCACCTTTATGAACACGTTTATTCGTTTATTCCTCCCTCATATGTCCTTTACCCATCCGCGCCCCTTTCCCTGTATCCTCTTCCCTTCTTCCCCCCTCCGGCCCTCCATTTCCCTTGCTCTTCTTTAAGCTGCCACTCCCCACTTCACTATTACCTCCTCCTTGCCCCCCTTCCGCCTTCCTCCACTAGTGATTAGCCGAGCATAGTAACTGTTCGGCTTATCTTATGGACTGTGCGTCTGTCTGTCTGTCTGTCTGTGACGTACGTTGCTTATTGTGGCGATGGCCTAACGCCTAAACAAATCGAGCTAGTTTTTATATTCATCTTTATTTACCAGTAATGGTGGCAAAAACAGTAAAATAAACAGATAGACAGATAGACAGGTGTGTGAGGGTTACCAGTTACCACAAAGGACAGTTACCGTGCATTGCGCGGGGGTCCGAATACTTCCACGTTGCGGAAAACCACCCCGAAGGTGAAGTGTTAGACATAAAATTTTGGGCTGGCTGTAACGTATTTTAGATTTTAAATATAAGTTTAAACTTTAAACTTATCTTTACTTTTTAGCCACCGTCGGCTATTCCAGCAATGGCTGGGCTCTTGTTTTCTGTTGGCACACAAACGACGCTTGCACGGATATCGTGAGACTTAAGTTTATGTCTAGATAGAAGTTTTTGAAACAGTCATTCGGTGATAAGTTGATTGTGTTGCTGCACGTGTGCCAAAAGTAGAACGTGCCTGCCACAAGTGCGGCTAGTAGTACATTAATTCGTACGTAGATAGCGCACGCATCTCGACTGCTTGGTGCTCGATGTCCGTCGCTATATCTCGGCCGCTGACAAAGAATCATCGCTAGCGGTGGGTTGAGTAATCAACCGAGGCGACTGCAGAGGTAGGTTGGTATCAGTGGCCGGCTGACAGCTGGCAGAGCGTCGGCCAGGCAGGCAGGCGCGACGACACCTGACGGAATTAGTCCGGTCGTTCGACGGTCGACGCGCATCCCGCCAGCGTCAGCAGCAAGAGAGGCGCCGGTTTAATCGAAACTCGGCCGCAGCTGTTCGCGCCTAGATGTATCATCCATTCTCTGAGCTGCTCGCTTTTCATCAGTCTTCATTCGCCAAATTAAAAAATCCGTTAGGAAAACAAACACTTTACTAAGGAAAACTTTAACAACTTAATCTTGGTTAAGTTTTTCTTAGTGGAAGGAACATAACAACAATATGCACAATATATTAATTTGTTTATGTTAATGCTTAATTAAGTTAGTTATTTTATTACACGTACTTTCGTTTTTATTACTATATATGCTGCCATTATATGGTTAATAAATGCAGATTATCAATAAATAGATTAAGCTTCACAAATGCCAAAGTAACGTAACAGGTTGATACAATTTTCAAATTTACTTTCAAATCTAACTTTTTCTTATTAGTATGTGACAGAAAATTATTTTGTTTTCAAAGATGCATGGTCAAAACTGGCTTTTGACGTAGCGTAACGTGTCTTAGTCGTATATACGTCACAAATGTTACGACGTGACTATTATATAACGTTTCGACGGACACTTAACGGAATCAGGTCATTAAAATTTATACCATAAGAGACGTTCGTTTGCAGTTAAAATATACTAAAATCGTTTGGCAGCATGGTCCGCTAAAATCCGCTGATCTGAGATCAGTGGACTTTGTTATGGATCGACTTTTCATGAATTTATTTAGAACTAACGTGGATACTGTTAAACAGTGTCAACAGTTTTTTTTAATTTTGAATTGCCCAGTGTGACAGTTATTAATAGCACTGGTAAATTTCAGTCACTATTTGATGTAAGCAGTATTAACTTATCGTGCTATTGACAAACCGCTGCTTCTTTTTGATAAACTTTTTGATCGTTAAGTTATCTTTTAAAAAATTTATTTAATATTGTTTACTTTGTTGAATTGTACATTTCTGCCACTTTTTGGTGAATAAAGATTATCAAAATGATCAGTAAACGTATGCTTTAGTGTTTAAGAAATTAAACAGTATGCTCTTCACTAGCAGCAGCAGCAGCGGTAGCAGTTGATGCGGAGGACGACGGAGGCCGTGATTGAATCAATCAGTACCTCGTCGCGTCGACTGCTGCCGGTCTCTATCACCGACACGCCGATGTCGTGTCCGACTGAGTGACGGAGACGATTCGGCGCACGGTCTGCCTGGCTCGACGTCCTTTGATTTGGTCTGACCGGCTTCGCTGTCGAACATTGACCAGAACGGCGCTTTCAACTGTCAGCGACCTGGTCATGCACAGGCCGCTTTAGCGCGTTGAAAGAATAGAACGAACAGAATGTAGGCTACACGCGGCCGTATTCAACTACGAAGATCTACAAATTATTGAAAAATAAAAAGAATTCTGCACAACAGACGCTTTGCTGCAAGGGATGGCTGTTTCCGCCAGTCCAGGCGATGCCTGACTGCCGGCGCCAGCCGATTAAATTGTCTGCCGATGAAGAGATAACCGGCTTGTTCGTCATACTTGATTACGGTTCACGTAAAAACTCCAAGCTAAAAGTAAAAAGGGACAAAAGTAAATACCTAGGTATTTACATATAACGGTATACCAAAATACCCGGGTAAAAAACATTAAATAGCTTGGTAAAAAAGTAAATACCCGAGAAAACAGTAAAAACTTCAAAAAAGTTAGGTCAAAAACTAAAAAAGGTAAATACCCCGAGTACCTAACAGGTATTTACTGGAAGATTTTTACGTGAAACCCTATACTTAATAACATTAGTGAACGACTAAGCACAAAACTGCTGTGTTCTGTACCGTAACATGTAACGAAATTCCACACAAAGATGAGAGTCAGTCAAAGGTGGCGGTTTGGCGTAGCAGTAACCGCGATGGGCGTACCAACCAAGTTAATCTACGTCGAGCCCGGTTACTACTTGGATGGGTGACCGTCTTCGAGTTGGCATACCACCAGCCACCCAGGCCAACTCAGTGTCCTACCCTCAGCGGAACGGGAAATGAGTACCGGAAAATGAAAGTAACGTTTAAGACGTCCCATCAACAAATGTTTTTTTTTCTGTTTTTAGGCAAGTGTCCGATCTTTATAATGGACATATATAAGCACTTCAGAGGTGAATTGAATAAAGGGATCGTATAACTGTACATCTAACAACAACCTCAACTAATGCAGAGAGACCGCGCGACGCTGTATGTTAGTAAGTTCGTGCTATGTTTCACGAGGTATATGGCAGTTAGAAAGGTTTCAATCAACAAAAGTGACCTTCAATGTCATTCAAGGGCATTGGCAATAATGCCATTCGATAGGTCACACGATTTCCTATTAGTGTTGCATTGCAGCTATGTCTCTATTACTGTTTTCCCAAAATTTAAAGAGGTCGCGTGATTCTGAACACATCTCTTTTGGGGTAGTATATATTATGCATACACTAGTAGGCCTACTCCTGTGCATCAATCAGCACACAAAATTTGAAGTGCCTAGCTTTACCAATTCCAGATATGATTGGGGTAAAATGAAAAAAACGGGTCACGTGACCCTGACCACGCCCTTTTAGGGGTGTTTTGTCATTCAAAAGCTAGGATTTGATAAAGTCTACCTGTATGCAAAATTTGACGATTCTAGCTTTAGCAGTTCCAAAGATATCATTGGGGCCTAAAAATGTAAAGTGGGTCACGTGACCCTAACCACGCCTCTTTTAAGTGTGATTTGCCATTCTTATGCTGGGACTTGACACAGCCTACGTGTTTATAAAATTTGACGACTGTGGCGTAAGCCATCCCAGCGATATGGTTGGTGTCCACTAAAGTTTAAATGGTTTACGTAACCTCTCCACCCCCTTTCAGGGATGGTTTGCCACCCATGGGCTAGCACCTGCTACGATCAGTCTATCTACCGAATTTGAAGTCTCTATCTACACCCAGCACGTAGATATGACATAGATGATACAAAATGTCGAAAATTGGGTGGTTTTGGGGTAGTAAGGATCACTCAAGGCCACTGGAAATAACGCCATTCGATACAGCGCAAGTTTCTATTAACGTTCCGTAGTAACCATCTCCCTACCTTGCACCGTTTTTGAGATATAGCGAGAAATTGGTCGAAAATCGCCGATCTGAACCTACCCCACCTCTATTTGGCGCCCCCGTTGGGGTGTCCCCGTTGGAATTTCGCCGAGCTTTTCCCTGAGCTAATGTATGGCATTGTTTACGTGTCTTACGTTTAGCCGTTAGAGTAGGCCTACAATACCGGCGTGTGACAGACCGACAGACGGAAGGACGGACACACGACAACAGCATACACCACGTTAGCATAGTGTCGCGCGATAAAACCCTTTCTTTTACGTTTAACCTGTTACTGAATTTTCAACGAGAACATTATAATAGTTGATTTTTTGTATATTTTATCATCTACATTAGTTTTTGCAATCATACGCGTTTTCACTTAAATTGAGTTATTGATGACCGTAAACAAACAGCCGAAGTAAAGTAATTTAACATTTGACAGAAGTGACATCTCCGTAACAACTGCAAGACATATGTCTGCTCGAATCCCTGATAACGTCGACAGGCGCGAACTCTGACGAGCGAACCATGCGTTGCCATTTCTCACGATTAGAGTAATTGGTTAAATTGGGCGTGTACTCAAGGCATCTTCGAGACGCAGCGGGCAGTCCAGTCCGGTTGATGTTCACCGGGAACCGACCGAAGCGCTCGATCGCGGTCCCGCCCCGGCCAGACGACCCGGCGGACGATCGCTCGCCTCTACGCCCTGCAGTCGACTTTCAAAGTATATACAAGATGATGATACCGACGTCGAGCAGCGTCAGACCAAATAGCAAGTTGTCGGCCGTACAGTATGTCACGATATGCGGTACACATAGGCCACCTGCTAAAAGAAAACTATGTAGTATATGCAGTTCATATGCTTTATTCGATTTAGAATATACAAACGAACGGATAGCAGATCACCAAACAGACAAGACAAGAGGCACTGACTGAAACCTCTAAGTTTACCTGCTGCAGCAGTTGATGCAGCCATGGCAACAAACGCAGACACACTCTTGATCTGTATGGAAATCACCGTATACATCTGTCAATAAAAACTCTAGAGTTACTTTCTATCGTTTACAGTGAATGAATCATTTCTAAATGATACATACACGTACAACAGTAACCATTAACTGTTGGGAGCTACAGAAATAACAGAAGCCTACTGCAATTTTGACTTTCGAAACATGTAACATAAATTATAGTATAATAACTTGAAACTTTATAGTTTGTTTAAGTGTTTTTGCGCTAACGTGTCGTACTGTATCAATCAAGCATATTTAATTTCAAAACAAATCAACGGAAAAAATATAAATACAACACAGGCAAGCCAGAAAATCCAGGGATCATCAAAGCTGGCTGCCTATTGTAGGTAAACTCTGAAAGCTACAAATACAGAATT
>Ga0209780_1000986_pt1 | contig 17538 bp, 9 predicted proteins | sample WorMetexBAHAMAS2_FD_187384 | JGI IMG/M metagenome (GOLD analysis project Ga0209780, IMG submission 187384) | Marine gutless worms symbiont microbial communities from Max Planck institute for Marine Microbiology, Germany - Inanidrilus exumae... | ecosystem: Host-associated > Annelida > Digestive...
AGCCACCCACATTTTATCGAAGAAAATAGCTATGCCTTCGTATGCTTAAATATTTCAAATATTCTGTAAATACACTAAACAATAAATACATAAATACACTCACCATACAGTTACATGTATAGAGGAATTGAAATCGGTGCACCCAAAATGCACTTTTTTTTGCATTTTCTTCCGTATCTGCTGGATATCTGCAGAAAATTTAAATGTTTAATTTCCCAAGGTAGTGTGGCAACATGCCTAAGGTGAGTTGGGTATTGTCATATGGCTCTTATAGCAAATTTCATACGCTTTCCAGCAGTGCAAAAATTTCGAAAATCGATTAAGATTTCACAAAGTTAGAGACAGTTTAAAGGTGGGACGTTTTTTTTGAGACACAGTGTATATATATATATATATACACACACACACACACACACACACACATTACATACGATAAGACATATCAACAGACAATTATTCACACGTACTGTACTTGTGGATTTTAGCAGATGCCTACACAAATGAATTGATTAATTTCACTGTAATTGGTCATTTTCAACGTATTCCATCTTAAAGTTGCCATAACTCCGCAACGACTACAGGTCGCCTAAAGTTGACAAACAAATCATCTCAATACTGGATGTCCAGTGTCGGTTTTCACCATTGGATTCAAATAAAAATAATTACTCTAGACTGTACGCTCAGTACAAGAAACCTGTGCAAATTTTTGATGACGTTCCGTGTCCGATATTCGATACACATAACATACAGCATTACGAATTACTTGTTGTGCACGTGATTAATTCTGTTTAGTGATATTTATAAGCCTTTATATTTACCGTAGGTTTTATAGTATGAATATCACGACTCCAACTTGTATCTGACATGTTTCAATGGCAGTGCGATACTGACAATGCCACTGTATGTTGTACGACATTGTAACACCTTTATCATTATCGTTAGTCGTTACATCATTACAGTGAAGCAGTAAAGTGTAATGTTAACACAGGAATAAGTAGTATCGACATATTATGCTAAATACAAAAGGTCCAATGCATTAAGTAATGCATAAAGAACAAATGCTTCACTTATTTATCTGAAAATTATAAACCATCTAATGCTATTGCTAAAAAGTTTACACAAACTTCAGCAAACAAGCCAATTTGTTGACTTAATCATGACAACCTTATGCTGTGGCAACCATTTCTTTTCAAACCAAGTTTGCACCGATGCTGCAGACTTGAACTCTGGAGAATTATACAGCTCTGACAGTCTGTAGGCATATTCACTGTCACTCACAGAGCTTGCAACTAACTCCAACCTACATAACATTCAATTCAGTGCATGTCTATAAAACTATTCATACTAAAAGCAACTGCTGAAGTAAAGGAATACAGCACTATTGTGTAGTAGGCCATAAACCAATTTTGTCTTATGATGCAATTTTTCTCAGTGATTAACGAAACCTTACCTTGTATATGCTCAGGGGCCAAATGGAACTATACAATGACTCAAACTCCCTTAACTGCACAATTTCCATACCTCAGAATGTGTGTCTGTCAATTTCATAGCAATTCCATTCACTGTGGGCTCTGTCATAAAAAACACATTAATGCACGATTGTTTCTACTAGGGTCTCGTTGACATTGTGAACAACTTATACCCCCTCCAAAAAATTCTTCTTGTGAGAATGGGCACTCACAACCCCAACTGGTAGGAATGTAATTGTGCTACAATGTCTAAGCTGCAAATGTGAACATTGCAAAGATGATAATGGAACGTACAGCACCAAACAGCCTGTAATATAATGTTAAGATTTTTTCTTTATATACTCGCTGTCATGTCAAAGAACAGAAGACAATGCCATAAATGCCAAAGTAGCCAGTTACAATTGTAACTTCAAATGTATTTTATGCACTGCTACGTTATATAATCTGTCCGCACCGCAAAACCCTCTTTCCTGCCCGGTATTAACTTCCTGTTCGTCATGTGCATAGAAATTATTACAAGTAATTCTTTGTTAGGCAGATGCTTCCAGGCCGAGTCGGACCAAGGCCACTGTCATACCTAGCCGTTCCGTTGTTGTTGAAGGCTGGGCACTAAACTAACTATTATTGTATCGTAATGAGTACATCATGCTCTACTGCACAGTACAACATGAATTATACCAGGTACTTACAGTTCAAGAAGCCTGTCCTTGTTCGGCTCGGCAGCCAAGTATCGTGCCCATGCCTGTCTTCGATGAAATTTGCATAGTCCGACTGAAATATCTGTTTTACACGTAAACAACAATGAATATGTTGCGGCAGTTTCATACATTAACAAGAAGTATCCGGTTATGGATCTCTCTGCCGAGAATAAAGGTAGCGGCGTCAAATTTAGCACGTTGGTTCATGAGTCCAAGGCAAGAAGTCGCAAATTTCTGTGAACTCCCCCCCCCCACCCCCCGAAGACCAAAATCGGATTAACCATTCGTTAAATTTTTGCGGCATGCAAATGTACAATGACACAATAGACATGTGTGGATGTCCGTCAGTAGTTATTTCATTCATATAATGGGATATGATACCGTATGCATGCATTCAAAATGTGACCAGTGTATGTTTTATGATTGTGACCTTAATTTATTTGATTATGTGACCTGTCCATGGCACCTTCAGTGTCGGTTCGCCATTTGCCATCCGTCAGTTAGCACTAACTATGATAAGCCTATGAACTGAATATCAAGTGTATATCTCCATCAACCGTGTGGATATGACAGATATAATGCAAACTGTAAAAAATGGGGTGGTTTTGGGTAGTTGGGGGTCATTCTAGGTCACTGTAATTAAGGCCATTCGATACAACACTTATGATTTTCTATTAGAGTTCTGTAATAACTGTTTCCCTATCCTTTACGGTGATACAGCGAGATATTGCTTGAAAATAATCGAAGAGAAACTACCACTCCTATTTTGCAGCCCTATTTTCCGTATCCCGTTGGAATTACGCCGAGAAATCCAGTCCAAGACAATTTGTCGTATGCCATTTTGTTGCAATACCAGCTTCTGTCGACAGCATGATTACTGCGCTAGAATAAAAAGAAAGGACTCAATGTAAAATTTTACAACAAGTGATCGTTTTTTGTTTGTGTGAACAGACTCAACTGCTAAGATGTTAACAATTCACTGTGCTAACTCACAGACAACATACGCATTTAAATGATGCATATCAATCACAATTCACATAACAGTAGTGACGTAATGTATTGTGAAAAGTGAGACGCGTTAAACTAGTAGCCGCTACGGGAAGTAGTCTACGCTCGGCTAACAGTAGCTAGCGTAGTATAATTTAACGGACACGCTAGCCGTAGCCGTAGCAGTACCAGCCAAACGCCACGTAAACGCTATTTATGAGTGCGATATCACCGTCGGCCGTCGTCAGCATGTTAACCAATAAATCTAAGTATGCAACAATTATACACAAATCCCACCTTTCACGCATTATAACTCACCTCATGAAGCTCCGCAAAGCAACGCAAGACACACGTAGTGGCTACATGTAGCCAACTAACTTAACGTCACGGCTACGGTGGACATTTGTAGCGGCTACTGGTTTAACGCGTCTCTGTCTTCACAACCATATTATTTTTCTGCCATTAAAGCAGAAATCAAACAAGACACACGTAGTGGCTACATGTAGCCAACTAACTTAACGTCACGGCTACGGTGGACATTTGTAGCGGCTACTGGTTTAACGCGTCTCTGTCTTCACAACCATATTATTTTTCTGCCATTAAAGCAGAAATCAAACAAAGAATGCTGTTACTATGCGACCACACCATGTTGTTGCATCGGTATTATTGATGGAATAAATAAGCCCCGTACGAGATTGGCGTTCGACTCATACTTACTGCCAACTGCAAAGTCATGTGACACCAAAAAGTAGGACAAATATAACAAAAATCCGGCCTCGATAAGATAAGATCCAGCGTGTGATGTGGTGATTAACATGCAACCGGAAGATTTAATAGTAACAGAAAAAAGGCACATCCTAATACTTAACATGGCAAATGTGAGCACACGTAAGTAACTGTACCTGGAAAGACTGACTTCACTCCGCCGATCTGCCCTTCGTGGAAGTCAGTCATCACGTGTTGTGGCTTCCAATCCGGATTCCATTGCTGCACTTGTTGGACAGCAGCAGCAACGGACTCTTGCCGTTCATCGGACAGCAGAAATGACGCCACAGACACATAGCCGACATTTGTCATCACGCACATAACGAATAACGGTAGGTCGTATACCGTAGTGTTGTAGGTGGAATCGATCAAAAACAACTCAGCACCATAGATTTGCATCATACGCTGTTGCCAGCGACTCTGGTGTCCGACAATTATCGGAGAGTCGCTGTTGCCCTGCAGCCCACTGCACATGACACAGTAATGGATTTAAGCAAACAGTCCGTGACATACTACACGTAATGCAAAGAAATAGCAAGACCACTGTCATAAGGTATTCCAAAGTGTTATGACGAAATAAAGATGATGCATGCATGTTGACAAAATGGCATATAATTATAACATTTGTTTATGGAGGAAGCGCAAGGCGCCCGCATAGCAGTTCCGTTATTGCAAAAACTGAAGAAGTTTATGCACTACATAAAAACTACTGCAGCATTTACTGTTCATTCATTGTCATTTGACACACAACGAGCAGCATGTCAGAGACAACTATGACGATAAATTCGATTATATTTTGTCAAACAATCTATTCATGCTGCTGAATTGGTATCGGTATGGAGACAATTCAAAGCAACAGTAACATACAGTAGCAGTCGAACAACATTACTGTAATTACGTGGCACCTTGCAGTTATCTCACAGTCATTACTGACACATGTAAAGTCTCATTCCATTCGATGAACGATGATTGCCTACTCGATAATGCTGATATGAAATGGACATGCATAAGTAATGCATCTACAGCTCCAAAAGTGGCACAAAACAGAACACAAAAATGTGTCACACAAGTGAATGCTGGAATGGGGGTAAAGTGTGTAATCAATAAAATCTTGTGTTGTCAAGACTTTTAATAAATGTTAATAATAATGTTATAACAACGTGTGAGGCATATAATTGACGCATATAACCGAGCAAAATTTTTTTTTGCACGTCAAGGGCCGTAGATATAATAAAGGTCATATTATATCCATGGCCCTTGACGTGCCGAAAAGAATTTTTGCTGTTTTATGTGTCAATTATGGGCCTTACACGTGGTTGCAAAAACACATTTTTTAACATTATATTTGTAGTTTTTCTAATAAATTTATGTTACACTTGCATATTATTGCACAAGCCTAGTTAGGTTTTGCGGTGTTGCAAAAGCGAACGGAGGCCATACTGGCATACTACTTGCGGTTTCAATTTGGTAATCGTCGTCACTAACATGTCGTTCGCTGACGCAAAGTAACTAATTTTGCATACTTGTCCCATCCAAATGGAAAATTGCATCGGAACTGACTACAAAGACTATGGAGCAAATTCTTACTGTACAATATACTGAATAGTCATACAGCTTAAAATGAACAAGTAACACACTGTTTAATTTGTGGCTCTGAAGTTTAGTGGTTAGGGCATTGGACTTACAATTAACAGTTAAGAGTTCGAATCCTTGTAATACGGCGATTTTTCGAATTGGCGGCTGCCGCCATCATGTATTTTTATTTAAATATTTTTCACTTTTAACAGTCGGAATGGTCAAGAGTGCAGAACTACGTCATCATGCCCAATTTTATCGCAATCGCTCAAACTGCGGTCGAGATATCGCATTTTTTGCATTCTTCAAAATGGCGGCCGCAGTTATCTTGAATTTTAAGAATTATAAATTTTTAACGGTCGGATACACCAAAAAGGTACTTCACTGTGCCAAATTGCGAATGCATTGCTCCAATCCCGGCCGACATATGGTAATTTGTTATTATTCAACATGGCGGCTGCCGCCATCTTGGATGTTCGAAATTTCACATTTTTAACGGTCAGAACGGTCAACACCTGAGGGTTGAACTACGTCACCATGGCAAAGTTCATCGAAATCGCTCCAACTGCGGCCGTGATAAGGTGTATTTGGATTTTTCAAGATGGCACTCGCCGCCATCTTGGATTTTCAAAATTTGGAATTTTTAATGGTCGGACGTGTAACGAGTGACAAACTGCGTCACTGTGCCAAATTTCGTCCAAATCGCTTGACCCGCGGCCGAGATATGCGAGTTTCAATATTATGCAAGTTGGGTTAGAAAATGCTTATTCACGCCCTATTTTGGGGGTTTTTGGGGCACATTTTCCCCAAACAATGTAACTCATTGTGTTAACCCCAAAAGGACCATCCTTGGACTGAATCACATCATTTGAGCCATAAACCGCAAAAATGGGACACGCGGTTCGAGCTGGGCGTTGAAGGAGAGAAAAGGACAGGACAGGAAAAAAAGTCACAAAGGGTTATATTTTACCTGTTTGTGGAGAAGCCCCCACTAAAGCGATGTATATGACATTTTGTTTAGTGGGTATGTTCTCGACGTAATCACGTGTGCCAAGTTTCCAAATAAAAGTCAGGGGATACGATTCTACGGGTGGTCGAATTTTCCATTTTTTGACTGATTTTTGAATGGGCCTTACAACAGAGCAGCGCTACTGCGCTGCCTGTGATGTGACTTGCAACGTTCACACGTCTGATTGTGGACTGTATGTGTATGATGCAAAATGATGACATCAAAAAATGGCTAAATCTCAATAGTGTTGGCGGAAAGTATTTTCAGGAGCATCATCTGTAAATAGTTTGTTACAACTTTCAAGAATAACAGAAAATTCAGCTAATTATGACAAAAGTGCCATACATATAAATGTGGCAAATAGTATTCACTAATAATTCAGTGTCTCTGCACAATGCACAGCATAATCATAAAATGGTATGTTTGACTGCAATAATGAGGATGCCTTTCCTATAGACCTATTGACAACCAATCATTACGAAATACAAGCACTTACATGACACTACAAATATTCAACATGCATGTTAACTAATCAAAACACACTAACTAACTTCTGCACAGACAGGTTATGCTATGTATTGCACAATGCAACAGTACATAAAGGAAAATATTCAGTTACTACATCTGTGTATGATGTAGGACATACCTTACGTTGACAATAACTTTGTTTTCGTCCTGATCAAGAGAATCCAGTAACTGACGTACGTGTTCATCATCGGACACATCACCGCTGTACTCAGGTATAAAAAGCAAACGCACACACGCACAAACATTCAATAAATGTCATAATGCATGTGAAGGTTTCAACAATTGACCCAGTAACTGTTTGACACGTATTACTGCCGAAATAACATTTCTTTAAAAGACCGTCAGATATACGACACTGTACTGTGCAGCCTTATATGCAATAATGTGCTATTGATGTTTGCAATTGACGTACTGCCAACACTATTTGTAGAAACAATGTACCACTGCGATTAAGTACGTTCCACACTTCACACTGATGACCGTGACTACGCGTACCATTATACATGCTGTAGCTCGTGTGTAACGAAATAAGTAATGTAACAGCATGAACCATGTATGCAATTGTCAGTTACATACAATTATTTAGGCAATGGTACTTATGAACAGCTCCTTTCACACAAGTACTTGAACTGATTTCACACTTCATGTATTTTTGGGTGCAACAATCATTTGCGTAATTTGGCATTTACACACCGACAGCATAATGCTTATTCAGTTCTGTATTATTATGTGTCTTCATTTTTGGATAACATAAAGACAAACAAGCAACAAGACGACAATGCTACAGTTGATGACAAACCAACATTGAGCTCAAGTACATTTTATGTAATACATCGGCAAGTGATTATATTCATAAAGTACAATGCTGTATTGTGTTCAATGCACACAACACAACATTCCCACTGTATGCAACAAGTGTTTCCCTTGGCCCTCCAGAAACCTTGTCGCAAATGGCATTTCTATCGCTTCAGCTGATTTTGCAAGGGTCACTAAGTGACACACTGGCGAACAGACCGACAGACCACGCTACTCAATCGGTAACAGTAGGTGGAGCGCACAGTGGAGAAGTCAAATTCTGTTACTGTATCCGTATAGGCTCGTGTAAACATCACAGTGTTGTCAATGTCAATTCTGTGAAATACCACAAAAATGGCAAATAAAAGTAGATGGCTGTGTTGTGTTAAATGAACACAATACAGTACTCAGCTCGAAGCGCTTGGCTATCTGTGTGACTGTCTGTGTGGGCGTCCAAAGATAACAAGTGGTGAAAGTAATTTGACATTAGGCACATCTCCGCTGTAGACAGACGGTTCAATGTAATTCGACAGGTGATGGCAATGTGTCCCTTGCCAGTACCAGCGTCAATTAACAATATGCTCAGAGTGCCCCAATTTTAATTCCAATCGCTTCACTTCTGGCGGAGTTATAGCCGAACGCGCGCAAGATCACCGGCGAAACGCGCCATAAACACCATGCAGCTTTTGCAAGCGCTTTCAGAATATGGGCACACACACAGTTCAGCTCCAGAAGTACAACTGTCATCTGTGCTTAAGCCGTCTACTAGTTGCTCTACAGGACGTTACATTCTCCCTTTCTGCATCTCCACGTACCACAGCTAAAAACTAAACTCAGTGAGCTGCCGTCAACGTTAAGATCTCTAAATGTTTGGCTCCCTGCCCTTAACTACATACTTCCTTAACCTAATGAAAGGTGATTGTAGAATTATGCAACTAATTGGCACATAAGATGATATGTAAATATTTAGTCCGTACACACTACCGGTAATCGATTTTTTTGGCACAGTTACTGTCCGTAGTTGTACGAGAAATATGCCTAATAGCCCCCATTTGCTGTATGTATATAGTTCATGGCGCCACCTGGTGATTACAAATATATCTCATGGGTCGTAATCTGCGTGCAATAATCAACAGCGATACTGTTGGGGGTACGTACGTTCCACGGTACGGAGTGTATAGGCCAGGGGAATTACTTTGAATTGGTTCCAACAAGAAAAATGTAACCTAGACATCCCGTACAGATTTATTTTGGCCGCAAGTTTCCGGCGATCTGTTGTCATTGCGGAGTTCTGGTGGCCTGAAGTCGCCAGAACGGAAAGCGAAAGTTTTAGGGGTACATACCTTCCGGTGTGGAGTGTGGAGGGCAGGGGAAAGACTTTGAATTGATTCCAAGAATAAAAATGGAAACTAGACATCCAGTAGAGATTCAGTTTGGTCGTAAGTATGCGACGATATGTTATCATAGCGGAGTTATGGCGGCCTGATGTCGCCAGAATTGTACACTTTTCGAGAAATTTTTCTTTTTTTGGGAAAAATCCTTATGATAAATCATCAAAAATTCTGTTCGGAAAGTTTACATCGCGACACCGATCGACGTTGTTGTGTGCAAAATTCGTGACAATTGTCCAAGGGAAAATAGGTGAAAGTGTGCGTTATTTACCTAACGAAAAAACAAATTTCGGCTCCCTCTCAAACTGTCGCTACTGCACGGATCGCATCCAAAGTCTGCCACCAACATTTATCTGACAATGTTCAAAATTTCACCCAAATCGGTTCACTGTCGGCAGAGTTATAGCCGGCCGTGTGAAGGCCGTCAGAAATGCGTCCTACAGTGAATCCAAGTACTCGGCTAAGCTATAGCTTGTTGCCAATTAAACTATTGCCAAGATATGTGCAAACCTGGCCCGTTTTGTTGCTGAATAGATGCAGTTAAGGACTGCTTTGCCGTTGGGCCAGAACCGACTGTCAGTCACCGGCGGTGCAGTCTGACCTGCAAACAACTCATTCTCGACGAACATTTTAATGTGCCGTTGCATTTCGCCGACACGGCGAACTCCTTTCACAGCAAGTTCTGCCATTTTTGCTGTCACTCGTTTATCTGTTGGCAGAACAGTAGTGTGCATCTGAAACATGAACAATAAGAAAACGTCACAAGGATATCAACCAGTGTTTCATATCTGTTAGCAAATATGTAATTGAGTGACATCAGTAAATTACGGTATAACATCCCTGCCTATGGGAATAAGACGATGGACAGCTGTCAAAGACACAACCTAACAACACAATGAGCTGTCAAAGATAAAGCACGTCAAGCTTCTATACAATAGTACGTTCTGCGAACATTCTAACTATACTGTCATAAATTGTCTTGTGTAAATACCTGCTGTATTGCTGTACTGAAATTTGAAGGGACAGTTGTAAGTCAACCGCCACAACCGTAAGAGTAACCCAAACCCCAACCAACTGTAATAGTTTTAACAAATAAGTCCCACAACCTTTACCATAACAGAAATAAAAACAGACAGAACATGTAATGAAAATGCATTGCCTGTCCTGTTTGTTCCCTCTATATTGTAATGATTCACAATGACTATTTACAAGCAGAATATGCATATGGTCACCAAAACTTGCCTTAATTATCAGCTTACACTGCATGTCAATGACGAATTTAACACTAAACCGATATAGCTGTATTGTTTGTTGCAAAAAATAACCACTTCCAAAGTTTACCATAAAACTGTTGGAATAGGCAAATAGGCATTGGTGTGAAGACGTCCTGGGCACTGAAGTATGAAATGACATGCAATGACTTATGTAGACCATACAGAAACGTGCTAAAAATACACTCTTTGCACTGCCGACCAAAAACAAACAACTCAAATGAAGGGCTTGATGGGCCAACTGGCTACTGTTGTGCACGTGCCATTTAAGTAGACTGACTAAAAGTATTTACATAACAAGAAAAATTTCTGCTGCCTTTAAAGCAGTTGCTACTTTGCGGATTGTGCCTTAATTTGCCACGGCCAGGCTCACAATGTAAAAAACTTAATCCAAATTAATTCACATTCGGCACAGTTATATACGAACGTGTGAAGTCCTTTCTTATAAACCGATAGACTGTTTGAAATATTCAAACGAAGACCTTTGGGCAAATAATACAGTTGTCGTCATTTGCATCAAACATACCGGACCAAGGTAATGATGTTCATGTTTGTCAAAGTAACGGACAACGAAAGACCGGTCAGTAGACACATCGACTCCACGTTCCAATGCTTGTCGCAGCTGACTGGACATCGCTGCCCTCTTGCGCTTTGTGTCAGAGGTAATCTGCAAAATATCACCTAAGTACATCACAGTGAAGCACGGAAGGGACACTAGCTAAGCTATTACAATGGAGAATGGCTACACAATAATTACATGGGCGACATGACCCAGATATACGAAATTTAAACCGAGCGCCGCAATGGGAGCGTCGTAGACAATGGTTTAAATATCACTCGCATGGACCACAAAATTGCCTCGTATACCTGTAATAACCAATAATCTATACAGGTTTTTCAAGACCTACCGCACCACACCCCTACTTTCTTTATATGGAATAATTTATGTAACCTGGTATACCTGTGGCCAACCAGAAACTACCGGAGTCAGACTGCAGTTACTTAACAACCACGCCCTGTAACTGTTGGTAGGTGTTGAAAAACACTCCTTATGATTATCCTATTCAATTCACAGTACGTCAACCCCACTTTATGGCATTCTTATGCCAACAGAAATGCAGAAAGTTAATCACGTACTCCTTTTTTACCCAAAAAACACCCTAAAAAGGCCTGAGTTGGCGTTGTCTAGCATAAAACGCAAAATATTAAAACTTGCATGTTAATTAAACTATTGCAACAATTCAGACCAAATGAGGGTGGTCCAAATAGGCGCATAACAAATCAAAGACGGCGGTCGGTCATCCTCTTCCGATATTTGAAAGTGGCCATGTCTCTTGACAAGTTTCACTGACACAAAATTTGGCATTTTTCTGCCGTATGCAATAAGGAGTTAACAATTCAAACTTTTGAAAATACAACACAGCATTCGGCCGTAATTTTGATGTAAAAATTGAAACACAACCTTATCTCGGCTACGGTTTGACAAACTAGCATGAATTTGGGCACACTGACGTATATTAAACGGCCAAACCTTATACTTGTGAAAAGTTTTAATGCAGAAAAATTCTTAACGGTCGATGGCTGCTATCTCCTCTTTTTGTTAAACTGTAATGAATGCAATATGCGTACGAGTTTTGTAGCAAACTTATATGCTTTCCAGCGCTGCTGAAGCTTTGAAAGACAGTTAAGATTTGACAAAGTTGCAAAAAGCGGGAGCTTTTTGGATGCACAGTGTAGACAGAAATTTGCATAATTAAGTCGTGATTGAACAATTGTACCAATAATAGCAGATGCCATATCGTTGGTGAGAGGAGATCGAATATGCCTCATTCCTGTCGTGTTAAAAATACACTAACTGGCAGATAGATTTAGAGAGAGACAGAAAGATACAGAGAGGGAGGGAGGAAGGGAGATAGAGAAACTGGTGTCTAAAGTAACAACTGACATAGTGAGTCTGTGATAACAAAATTTTTAAGCCAGTGATAGTCAAAAAAGAAATGAATGGAAAAGCATGTAAATGTTGATGTGTGCCATACAGGATTTACTGAACTGTATACCTGAAACTGTGGAAAGTACAAAATTTCTTTCACATAAATTTTGGCTGGGCAACCCATCTTCTTTGTACTTTGCAGCTTACGATATGATCTCTGCCGGTACGTATGATCATCATCCTGCACAGTGACATCGAAACAAACAGCATGGATGCATTAACACTGCTATACTAACTGAAAATACACCATAAATAAAAGACATGTACAATAACGGTTAGGTTCTCGTTTATGTCAATAACGTCAAATGAGAACAATCAATCAATAAAACAATCACAGTATTTTAGAGTGGCCTAAATGGCACTGCCCACTGCAAGGTCCACTGCAGGTGAAAATGTACGTAACAAAAAACAGGAAACGATTGACAGCGACTCCTCGTAGATAACGTCATAGGGTAGAGAATTGCAGATGTTTGGCAGCGACCTAGAAGGCTTGACTGTCAACAGTGGTGGACGTAACTGGCGGCATCAAGATGCGGTTTGTGCCGGCAGTGCGGAGTGCTCGACAACCAGACACATCGGTGACACGGACAAGTGGCCCGAGGTAACTTGGTGCACGTCCAAGTAGCACTTTGTACGCCATGACAGCGAGCTTGTAATGGATCCGCTCTGGAACACGCAGCCAGTGAAGACTGATAAGCGCATCTGTAGTATGGTCGCTGGATTTCAGATGGAAAATCAGCTATTAATACAGCAATGGATGCTTTGACCCACCTGATAGAAATGTTATGACAAGGTAGTGAAACGCAAATAACTAAAAGTAAACATTAGCCCTGTACGGAGCTGACAGTCGACTCTTCGCAACTGATGTTTCTGCCAAGTTAAAAGTCACGTAACACAGAAATAGGCCATATATGACAACAGGCCCATTCACAGTTGTGTATTGTGCCGTAGTTTAAAAATCAGTGGTAGTCTCCAGCTCCCATTGTGAATGGTACAGGAAATAGCTGTTAAAACTGCAGGATTTCCAACTTCAAAGGTCTAGTGATGTTGACCTTGAATCAGGTTATATTGCATACCATAGTGCATCACTCGTCGTGATGACTATCACTGGGTGTACTTACATGTACGTAAGTATGCACATACGGACAGACATTGGAGACCAGTTTCGTTTTTATGTCGACTCTGTTGAACAGTCCACATAGAAATGGCGATATGCAACACACACTTATAGTTATAATGTGAAACAATTTCCACATTTTTACATAGCCGCATGTCTGTACTGTATAACAAGTTGAATGTACCTTTTCAGCACAAATGTGAGTAAATAAGATACAAAACGTCAGAGATGGAGAGCTATCTCTAGCCAATAAAGGAAGGTCAGCGATATATCAACGCCTTTTTGTTCAGCTGGGCAGCCACAATGCTAGATACACAATGCTGTCTACTACATCAGGATGCAATCACTACAAGTCAACTGAGAAGTAGTCGATAACCGAAACTTTGGCGACTACAGTTGACTGGTAAAATGGCAGAAATTTGTAAACACACACATAAATGTCAATGCATTATCTGACTTTGGGTAACTACATAAATGTTGAGTTATTTATGTTGTTAGGACTATCATTACTATTATTGTTACTGTTATGGGGCAAAAGAACGGCCATCGCACATTCAGCTATAACTACACCTAAAGTGAACGATTTGTATGAAATCAAGAATACTGTGAGCCCAATGTTGGGGACTAGCCCTGGCAGATTTCTAGCACGATCCATGCAGTAACAACTTTGAGAGGGAGAAAGAAATATCTTTGTGTCATGCAAATAACGCACAATTTCACCGATTTCGCATCGGAAACATTTAATACAATTTTGAACACAACAACATCGATCGGTGAGGCGATAAACTTTCGAAAGGATGTGAATTAATTCTAACAAAAAAATGACAATTACACATCCACTAGAGAGTCAGTTTGGCCGTGAATTTGGGGGAATCTGTAATCATAGCGGAGCTATTACAGCCGGATATCGCGAGACCTGGAAATTGTTGAAAGCAACTTTGTTTTTGTAGAAATGACCCCTGATGGTGAAATTTTCAACATTCTGCTCAGAAAGTTTACCTGGCAACACTGTCCGACGTTGTTGCTTTACAATTTGATAAAATTGGTCCAAAGGGAAATCTGTTAAATCGTGCATTATCCAAATGACAAAAAAATATTTCGGCTCCCTGTAAAACTGTCGCTACTGTGCGGATCGCACAAAAAATTAGGCAACGCCAGCCCTCAACCCCAACAATTGGCTCAATGTGTTCCAGATTTCATCCAAATAGGTTCCCTTTCAACGTACCTATAGCTGAACATGTCAACATTGTTCTTTTGCAAGGAAGTTATATGCAAAGAATGGCGCAAATGATGTATGCGTACTTAATTACTTTACAGGGTAAACGCGTCATCAGCGCAAGGAAAAAATGTATAATATGGCAAAACACTTGGTAGGTAAAGCTATTGCTTAACAATTTCACATTCACAACAGCAAACTGTAACACAATGCTTGGCAAGAAGTAATAATCAACCAATGAATTACTGGAATACCGGCACAGTAACACACAGTGTAACAGCTTGCACTAACCGCCTGCATAGACTGTTGTTTTCTCTTCTGCGGTTGGCCAGCTGAACATTCCAATATTTGCCATCCTAATATCATAAACGGAACTCCTGTGAATGAAATGCGATGACTGACTGACGCCGCCTGTCCAACTTGCTCCTCCCACAGCACTCGATTATTGCTAATTCTTGCAAGTAAATCTACAAGACACACTCTGTAGTATAATCACTGCTGACTTGTAATGCTGTCTGAATTAAATGACGGATTAAGCACTACAGCCAAAAAAATCGTATTATAGTGTACAGTGTTCAAAAGTGTTCATATTATATATTGCCTCGTTTTGGTTAGACTGGATGAAAAGATGGCAGGCCGTTATTTATGCAGCCAGATATTTAGCATAATCGCTACTGTTGCGGTAACCGGAAAAATAATCAGTGCATTCAACAAATGCCTCGATATACCACTATCACTATAAGTAATCGGATAAAATTAAAAACTGTACAGCAGCTACAACGCACCCCTATTGGATACCAATATTTTTCATTTTTTTCCAACAGAAACAACTAATATTAACTGTTACATAATTATAGCGGTAGACCTGCAATCTTGCATGGTTACTGGATGTATCCCTGACAAGTCGCTTCCTGTAAAAGGCATTATCCCAAGATTAATAGACATCCTATGGCTTGTTAACATCACTAGACCTGAACTAAAGGTTTTCCTAAGCTACTTGCTTATGTTTTTTGGTTACTTTTAAATTCTTCATATTTTCCTTCATGTGCCGTGCGCTAGATGAAGCTGACCATCTTGTCAGCTTTTGAGCCTACGTACTAAATAGGCCTATAAGCTGTGTAATTGTATTGTATCGTAGTTAATTTTTAAAACTGTCAACTGAAGTAGAACAATACAAGTGAATACATTTTTCACTGTTATTATGGTACATAACGTGAAATATTATGTATATTAACAAAATGTCGCCTGACGGTACTGTACGTTACACTGTTGCGTGCAGCCTCCGATGAGTTACGTTGCATATGCAACGGTGTTACAAAAACACACGATGACAGACGCCAGTGACCGTTACTGGTCTGGCCAATATAAGGGCCACTAATAATATCAGTAATGCGGTTCAGCTCTCAAAACTACACTTATATACCGTGTACAGTATAACCATAAACAGTGCAGCTCATCACTGACGGTGACCACTAAACATCCGTCTATGCGCACTGAAAATTGCTAATATATGCTTATAAATTTCAATATATGCTTGTAAATTTGCTTCACTTCCGCCCATGTGAACGAAAATTAGCGAATTATGACACTTGATTTCCGTCCATGCCCACGCAAAATAACAACCAATATTTTGTCGGGCATGTAGGGTGCGCGAAGTCGGTAATTTAGACCCACGAACACACACTGAAGCGCACGCTCCGCGCACGGGGCTTATCGGCTTTACGGAAGTGGTCATTTAAATGAAAGCAGGTAATTAACGGAAAAGCACCATTCCCGCGACAGCTTCATTGTTGCGTAATTTATTAAATTCGTATAAAAATACTTATCAAGTGACTCAAGTGCCCATTTGTTTGATTAACAGCAATAACAGGTACGTATTGACATTTTAGGTTCACGTTGGCGTCAAGTAACTGTAGGCCTAACATCGTCACATTTCAAACATAGCGTCATTTACAGTTAACGTAATGGTAACAAATAGAACCAAGTAAACTGGAATCGTCCCTAAATGAGATTTATATTAAAAATTTTATATAAATAACCCTACTTCTCTATTGCATGGACAGCTTGGTTAACTCACTTTGGCCTAATTTGAACTCCCCCCAGTCGTTGGGCCCAACATCAGAATACAACCGGTACGTATCGATGTCGACCGTATCGGCCATGTCTAAAACATGCCGGGACGCCGGGACAGTATAACAGGCAGAGATGCCGACAGAGACGCCGGGACAGTCGCGACGCTGTACTAAGTGAGACCGTCGTCCAGACAGCAATTACCACAATCCAAGCCGGGACAACGTTGATGCGTCGTTGAAGCCGGGACAACAGACAGCCATCTGTCCAACACCAGATTCTTTTTAGAACTGTCTGAAGAATCGCTAATTCGCGCAGTCTCTATAAAGGATAATAATGTGTGTCTGTTAATGTTACTGTTAGAATTTATAAATGAAACTATAACGTAAATAAAACGCTAAACATAAGCCACATTGGAACAAAAACGCTCTTACAGCGGCTGTCACGGCGTCGATCTCTGCCTGTAATACTGTCCCGGCGTACCGGCATGTTGTAGATACACGGTGACTATTGATCCGGTCACCATAAACATAGCCAACTGGCTATTGATCCGGCAACCGGAACAATAGCCATTCGGCTATTCATCCGGTTGATATAGTTTCTTTCTTTCTGTTATGCCCACAAAAGACCTAGCCCCTTTTTCTTATATATCCCCAC
>Ga0209780_1000987_pt1 | contig 17537 bp, 11 predicted proteins | sample WorMetexBAHAMAS2_FD_187384 | JGI IMG/M metagenome (GOLD analysis project Ga0209780, IMG submission 187384) | Marine gutless worms symbiont microbial communities from Max Planck institute for Marine Microbiology, Germany - Inanidrilus exumae... | ecosystem: Host-associated > Annelida > Digestive...
CCCTCAGACCAAGCCAACCGACTTGGACTGTGAGTCCGCCAGAAAGAAATGGCAGCTACCGTCCACATCCATCATCGCCATTTTATTATTACTCAGCCCGAGAGCTGATACTCATTTTACCGTCCCACGAAAGGTGGAAGGCTGAGTCGACCTAGGCACTGCAGTAGGGGTGTGCAGCCCATGCCCAAGGCTGTATATCGCAGTGGCTGTCGTGATAAACACAACTGCCCGCGGTGAGATTCGAACCTGGGTCCTCTCACACCGCAGTCAGGCATGTTACCATTAGGCCACTGCGACACTGATGGTCGGGTGGCAGGAAGCACATCCGGACCATAAAATACCCGTTCCAGTAATCCCAAAGATTCTCATCCAGAACAGATGGAGGAGCAGGAGGAGGGAACCGACTGATGCAGGTTTACCTGGAAAAATTGCCGTTAAATGGAAGAAGTAGTAGTAGTAAAGTAAGTAAAGTAAACAGTGTTTAGCATTTAGCATGAACTTAGCTTTTCGCCACTACGGAAAACTCGCATGCCATATGGGATCACACTGTGTTACCTGCCACCCGAAAGAGGTGTGAATCCCGCATTTACCCCCAGCTGAAGCAGGTACTCGATTTAGCCACCCAAGAGGGATGCAAGGCTGAGTTGACCTATGTTGCATGAAAGCGGACCAGCTGGGATTTGAACCTCGACCTGTCAATCGCAAGTCCAACTCCCTACTGCAGCGTTAACATAGGCTACTTTTAGACCGTGACTACCTAACACGTTCGGTAGCATCTGTATCATAGACTGCTTAAAATAAGCACTGACGGCAGCCATGCTTGGGTCCGCGAACTTGGGTCCATCGCTCTTCTTGGGCGTTTATTGTATTTTTGTTAAACGTGGTTCGTTTCTTACAATATTTGGTACACGTGGTGCCACAGGACAACATAAACATTTTAAGAGACTGCTATGACGTATTAGACGATGTGGTAGCATCGTAGCCAAGAATTAAAAGAGATGCTACCAGCACTAGTCTTAACTAAAAGGCTGAATTTCGGCGACCCCTTAAGAAACAAGGAAAGGCAGAATGGATCAAATATTAGTATCAGTGTGCTGTCCTACACCGAGCTAACACATAGACATCAAAAACGTTGCAAATAGTCATGTCGGGGTTACTTTAAATAGACGTCAAAAACGCCCAAATATTCATCATCTTCTTCTTCTTCTTCTGCTTCTTCTTCGTCGCACCTTTTTTGTCCATGCAGTTTCTCTGGAACTACTATAGACACCAGCATAAGTAATATACCGCTGGAACCGCTATGACCCGTAGATTAAACGTTTGTGAGATTGGTTGATATCGTGTCTCACGTAGGGGGTCAAATCCCCAAAAACTACCCACAAAGGGGCGTGAATAGGCATTTTCAAGCCAAACTTGCAAAACATTAAAACTGGCATATCATCGAAACTACTGCACCGATTCCAACCAAATTTTGCACAGTGACAAAGACCAACAAATGCTCTTCGTGGGTGGTCCAAATACACGTAAAACAAATCCAAGATGGCGGACGGCCGCCATCTTGAATAATCGATAATCGGCCATATCTCCGCAAAAGTTCGACTGATCGGCACAAAATTTGGCATGGAGACGCATATTGGCCTTCCCTATCGGACCGGTAGGTAAAATTTTGAACTTTTGAAAATCCAAGATGGCGGACGCCGCCCTCTTGAAAAGTTGAAAAACGGTCATGACTCTGCAATGGTTCGATCGATCGGCACTAAATTTGGCTTGGTGATGCATATTGGCCCTCCGATCCGGACCGGCAGTTAAAATTTCCAACTTTTTGAAATCCAAATGGCGAACGGCCGCCATTTGAAACTGAAAGCAGTTAACTCGTAATATCTCAACAACTGTAGACAGTGTAGACCGGCCACCGGGAAATATGGCAAGATGACCACACTGGCCCATGAACATTACGCTACCCCATACACTACGCTTACTATTTCATTTTACTATTAAATCCGCAAAACTTATTAAAAAACTGGTTTCAATTTCTCTTCTTTGTAAAGCCGCTGCTTTCAGACAGCCAATGTCAAAATTTTGTCCATATATTCTAAGCATAGAGACTAGTTTTTACATTTATGACAAGCCGCTGACTGAAAAGATGTGATGTCTAGCTATAGTGCGTTTAATTTGCGGATAAAATTTTGATATTTGCTGTTTAAAGCAGCGGCTTTTACAAGGAAGAAAAACTGAAGCCAATTATTGATTGTATAATTTAAAAATTCCGACGGAGCTTGGTTGTTTAAGGCGCAGGGAGAAGTTGCAATGAACCGGGTAGCTGCAGTGAACGAAATATAGGCCTTACAATACGTACTACTGAAAATGACATAAATGCATCATTATGCTAACTGAAAGTAGAAATTATTGTTGTTACATTTGTGAAATTTATTCATGATCTATGTGGAGAAACTGATTGTGGCAACTTGTGTTCAAAATATTGTCCTAAACAGTCCCCTTTTTACAAAATTAGAGTAAAAATACAAAAAATACCAATGGACCCAAGTTTACGGACCCGAGATTGGCTGCCGTCAGTCCTTATTTTAAGGAGTCTATGATCTATATACACGTATGAATATTCAACTGACAGTCGTATAGAAACTGAGTTTCTTGCATAAGAAAATGAGAGAAATTCATAAAGTATCAGGTCAGTTGACTTTAGCTTTGGCATTTAACACGCGTAAACAACTAAAGCTGAAACTGAAAACCCCAAACTGAAATAACACTGGTATACTGAGTGCTTTGTTGGGTGTTTTTATGCAGCGAGAAGATGCGTTTCGGTGTCAAGGACGATGTGTCTGTGAAAAACGCAAGTTTGAAACACGGTTTTCAGTGGCTAAGGCAACAGCACGCTGATGATCCAATCGTTATTAACAGTAACACAACTGAATCGTTTCTGGAACACCTAGTCTTCAAGTATGATTTTCTTGCTGACTACTCAGTCTTTCAGCACATTTTTACCCACGCGGCGCTAGTTCTGTGTGTATTAGCCGTCATCGTATGTCTGTCTGTGTGTGTGTGTGTGTGTCTGTCACACGCCGGTATTCTATCAAAATGGCTAAACGTAGGATCATGCAAACAACGCCATGTGATGTACAGGTTGAATTCACAGACTACGAACGACAAACCGTCCCTGATAGGGGCGTGGTCAGGTCATGTGACACATTTTTGGGCTCCAATCATATCACTGGAACGTCTCAAACTAAAGTCATCAAATTTTGTACACAGGTAGGCTATATCAACTCTAGCAATAGGATGACATATCACCCACAAGAGGGGCGTGGTTATGGTCACGTCACTGTTTTAAAATTTTGCCGTTTTTGCCGTGATGCAGAGCGTCTCGCGGATTTGTCAGAGGCGGTTCTAGCTATTAAGCGGGGTAGGCCTACCCGAACTCGTGCCTGGCCTACCCAAACGGCGCGAGTCATCCCCATGTACACCACTCCTGTTGGCCTACCCAAAATTTGCTTGGCCTTTGACTGGCCTACCCAAATGAAAATTCCTAGAACCGCCCCTGGGATTTGTCAGCGACAGCTGAGCTACTTGTTATTCAGCTTCTAATATGATGTCAACTCAAGATGCTGTGGTGTTGCTAAAGAATTTCTCAGATGATGTTTTATTATTGACATCGACGTAAGTTTATTTCATTTAGAGTCATCCTGTATGTCCATGATATATTGTTTGCAAACGACTGAAACCATCATTATGCAATCAATGCTGCATGATAGCCGAGGAGTAGCTTTTTACCCCCACAAGACTGATGAAATTCTACTGGATCACTATCAACGGGGCACCAAATACATGTGGAATTGAAAATGCGATTATCGACCAATATCTTAATATGTGTATCAGAAACAACTGAAGACAGGATTAATGGAATAACACAATCTATTGAATGGTCACTAACCACCCATTTTGATAAATTTTGGGCCCCTTTTCCTAACTTTGAAATGACTGAAACTACGCAAATGAAATTGATGAAGAGACTCTCTCACAGCAGGTACTCGCCAGCTGATGACAACTTGAGTCAATCCCCAAAGCAAACTGTTTAAGCTGCACACCTTTTTGCGTTAACTCATATTTGAAGACGAATGCGCCACCGCCCGACTCATTTGTCGAAAACGCGCCGGTCCAGTTCTTCCTATATAGATTTTTTGTTTCTACATTGCCACAACGTACACGCACAGTTCCGTCTGTCTGTCCGTTTGTCTGTCACAAGCCACTATTGCACCAAAGCGGCTCGATGTAGGATCACAGAAACAACGCCATACTGTTGCCCAAGGACTCTAGTTCTCTGATGCCAAAGATCTCGGCTAAATTCCAACGGCATCATCCCCAACGGGTGCGCCATCCAGAGGTGGGATTAAAAGCGGCGATTTTCGATAAATGTCTCGCTATATCTCAGAAATGGTGCAAGATAGGGACATAGTTACTATGGAACGCTAATGTGAACTCGTATGCACTCTATCGAATGGTGCCAGTGACCTTGAGTGACCCCTGACTACCCAAAACCACCCCCATTTCTCAACATTTTGTATCGCCTTTCGTACCTTCATAAGTTCGTAGTGGGTGGAGTTAGGGACTTCAAATTTGGTAGATAGCTTGATCGAAGCAAGTCCTAGCTGTTGGATGGCAAACCATCCCTTTAAAGATGATATGCAATGATTTTTGGGTTGTTAAAGTAAATTGCCCGTCGTATGTCTTTAATATAAGCAAATCTATTTTAATATTAAGGAACATAAAAAATAAGGAAATTTTAGAAAAAGCGCCCGCAGGTGATGACGTCATACCAGGAAAACAAACAAGGGAACAGGCTATTGGAGTGTTGAGTGAGACATTACACTACACTACAGTAGTAACTAGTGAAATGTCAACGTTTTTAAAACATAAACTGGTAAAATATATAACTTCTTATCTAATCTCAGTAACGCATAACAACGCAAACATGACAAGCGTATCCTGGTATGATGTCACAAATGACGGAAACAGCCAAAGAATAACAATACCAAAAAGACCAATAAACTTGTACTTTTTAGCATTTTATGGCATAATTTATCAAAATTCGTTACACAGACGGGTTTATATTGCAGTAAGCAGCTAGAAACTACTTTTAATCAATTTGGTAAAAAAAAAATCATTGCATATCACCTTTAACAGCTATTAGTTGTCTGCTGTGACTGAGTTGAATATGAGATTTAAATAGTTAATTTAATACATTAGCAGTAGTAGTAGCAGAACGTACTGATTAACGTGGCATAAGCTAAGTAGCTTCTAGGCACGGTACACAAATATGAGAATTTAAATAAAATGATAAAATGAAAACCTCAAAAACCTAAATTGTTTTTAACCTAGGTTTTTAAAAACCCAATTCTACAGCCCTGGTTTTAGGTCAGTTGAAATCTTTTTAACAGCTGCCCTACTGTATGACGTTTAGCCTCTGAATTCGGGATTGGAGATTAAGTTTAAAAATGAATGTTTAATCCAATTACGTATAGGTTAATGCGTACGAAACAGTGCGATATGGGTAGGTAATGCACGTTAGTAGAACGCCGAACGAGATCACTGAAGCGAGACGGTCGGTTTTATAGTCCGTCGATGAAGCAGCCAGCTGTCGTGCCGAGTGTGTTAGCACCTCACCGACCGGACCGTCGAGCTACAATGATCTTGCTCTGCATTGTCTACCCTTGGCACTGCACCTCGGCTCCGATCGGCTGCTAACAGCCACGAGGTCAATGTTGCCGGCAGCAGGCTGCAGGTTGCGCCGAAGATGAAGTCACTCGGTGTAATGATCGATTCACACCTGCGGTTCGACTGTCACGCCAAGGAGGTAGCGAGGGCGTGCAACTACTACACACGCGTCCTGCGTCATGTGCGCACTCGGCTAACTGACGACTTGGCTCAGACAGTGGCTTGCAGTATCGTCGCTTCCAGATTGGACTACTGTAACGCCATGCTCTGCGGTGCACCGGCCTCGACTTTCGACGTACTGCAGCGGGCTCGGAACAACTTAGCCAGAGTCGTCTGCCAGCGAGGAGGTCGAACTGACACCAGACCACTTCTGAGGTCGCTCCACTGGCTCTCAGTCAAGCATCGAGTGACATACAAGATGGCGTCACTGACTTTCAAGACAATGTCTTCCTCAACGCCAGCATACTTGAGCGACCTGATCTAGACGGCTGTTCCAGTTCGTCCTCTGCGGTCATCCAACGCCCCGCTGCTGACTGTCCCAAGAACGCGAAGCGAGCGAGCTCGCCGGGCATTTTCGGTCGCGGCCCCGCGCGCACATGGAACTCACTACCATCTGACATTAGATCCTGCCCTACTGTGGACACTTTTAAACGACACCTCAAGACCCACCTGTTCATACAGTCTTAACCTGATGCCACCAGCGCCTCTGTATCTTCGGACTTTACGGCGCTATACAAATCCTATTTTATTATTATTATTATTATGACCAATACGTTTACGACGTAGACGTATCGGGCCATAGCGGGGTGTAGGTAATTGATACATCGGCAGAGTACCGGCCCAACAGGCACTGGCGCACACAGCACACCGGCGGCCGCGCTCACGGCATTGAAGCAATGACAACGTACGATGAATTGTTAGATATACATGTGAGCGTGGCGCATGGAAACAATCGCCGATCGATATAGCACTCGCCGCCTGTCGCCAGTTTACCTCGCTATTCACGCTGTCGATACTGCGATGAGCAAAACAGCTGCGTCCCTGCATAGCTGTTAATGTGCGCTGACAAGAGATAACAGCATGCAGGTGCGTACCTGTGTTTCCCGTCACGTCTGAAGCTATAGGCCTGTGCAGTGACACCGCAGCGGGATGGTGTGTGTTAGTGCGTGACTCGAAAACAAAACAGTTTGCCTCCGTGACAATACACTACTGTAAATACCAGGTCAACAATGAGCAATTTGTGCCCATGGTCTCTCTTTCTCTGCTCTGCTGTGCTCTATATTTCGCTCAAGCAGTAAGACATTAGAGTAATGCATTGGTCAATTGCAAGTACTGCCGAAGTAGGATATGTATAGGGCCATATAAATGGCACTAATGAAAACCATGCACTGACAGAAGCGTGCAGTGAGCAATATACTGAAATGCAGGTCAGCTGACACAAATAACCAGCTAAAACATTTAGTAGACATTACATCGTACAAAATTTGACAAGTCAACTGTTGCTAATGATGTCTTAAATTTATTTATGCTAGAAATATCTACATCGGATGTTAGAATGTTACAGATTAGGACACAGTTTAAAAGAACATTAATATTATATATACAACGTTGTGCAGTTGTGCAACAGATTTATTATATACACAACGCTCTGTGATTGGTAAAAGAAACACGCAACAGGGCAGTTTTTACAGTGAGTCTTACACAATGAATGCCTTAGGGCACAGGATGTGTTAACATTTAAATACTAGCGTTTACCCGGCCAAAGGCCGGCCGGGTAATGGGACCACTAAATTGGACTCAGGAGCACAAAAGCGTTTGAGACGGTCCCGCATCGAAGGTTACAGGCCACGCCCTACGCCCCCAGGCCCGCGCGCGATTGGCCCGTGCCGCTGTCGTGCAACCGGCCAGCGCGCAGGCGCGCTCGCAAACTCCCGCAGGCCATTGCGCGGGGCATCGCGCGTGACCCGTGCAGACTTTCAAAATGGGCTATTTTGCACCGTTTTCCCAATTTTTACATATTAAGGGTTGAAATTTTCCGGATGTTTTGTATCTGTTCACGTCTACGTAAGTGCGTATGACCCATATTAGCCATGAAAAGTTTGATGGAAATCGGTCCGCACGTTTTTCCAAAATCCGGAATACAGACACACAGACAGACGAAGCAGCTTTATATATATAGAAGTCGGCGCACTGTAGCGTCTGTACTCAGTTTCAGGCATTTGTATCACGCTGAGCAAAATGTCGACGCGTATAACGAAGAGGTTGTGGTCTGTACACCGGGAGAGTGCTTATAGTGGCCACGCAAAATTGAAGCAAGATTTGAACGGACATACCGTCGTTTCGTAAGGTGACAGCAGTGTCAAATCTTAAACACATATTACAAGAAGCTCGGCTACCGCAGAGGGACCGTGCGACGCGCTATGTCAGTTGAAATCTTGGCCATTGCTGCACATCTGTCTGAAAACGCATTTCAAAAGGCGCACAAAAGGTGAATGACCTTAAAGGTTACATAAGGTGACTTGCCGCTATTTCATAGGTGATAGATCACTTCCTATTAATGCTCTCTAATAACAACGTCTCTATTGACGGCTAACATGCAGACCTGAATTGAAAACTGTAAATAAGTAACCGTGAGCCGAAAATGTTGTAGCCGAACGTTACCAAGGTCGACAAGAAATGTTGCTGAAGTGCAACGTTTAGTGACGCCGTGTGACGGCTGTTTAGTGTGGTATCTGGAGAGGCAGCAGTCTCCGGGGGTAGTTTTGTTCTTGGAAAGCCTGCCTGATTTATGGTGAACACGTAAAAGTGAGCCACGTCAGCAGAAGCCACGAGAGAGAAAAGTACCGCTTAAGCACGGAAATAGCAATACGGGTACAGTAAAACGAAACTAGATTTCTTAAATATTTTTTAAAATCCAAAACTTGAAACTTGAAGCTGATGTTGCAGCGAGTCCTGTTAATAGCGGCTCCACTCAGTCTCATGGTGAACCAACAACTCAACCAGCTTCACTGTTAAATACTATTTAAAACCTGACTAAATAAGGCAATGTTGAAAATTCCAGTAACACTGTTGTGTTGGGAGTAACGTGCCCAACGTGTTTACTGGCCCGCCTACACAGTGTAGAGGGGTCTGAGGGGCAGACTATAGTAACGGTCGTTGGTGTCTGTCGTCGTCGTCCTGTCATATGTAACGCTGCCGGCGGGCCGGCCTCCGGGCGTGTGGGCGGTCGGGCGGCCGACACTGCATGGCGGGCCAGTGCGGTTACGTCCCGTTAGGGCGACACCTTGTTGATGTTTGCATTGCAATGTGACGTGTTTATACAGTGACACTGAAGCACTTGGCCAGTTGCATTCTGTTAGTTACTTCCGACTTTGCGAGTCACGTGCTGGCAGCAATCAGTCGTGAACGTCCTGATGCTGTTTTGTTGTGCAGTGAGTCAAAGACACTGGAAATAACCTGTCCACAGCGCGTGCGAATGGGTCGCGCAGAAGATGGCGGATGGGATGTCTGTGTGGCTGGTCCATACAATATTGTGAAGCCGTGCCTTGTCTATTCCATCGGGTAATATTGACGTGTCAGCTGCTCGTCTTAACTAGATCGCGTGCTCCTTTATTCCGGTGTTCGATAGCCGACCTTAAGTCAGCGACATGACTTTCGTAAGGAGTCAAGTTTGTAGACGAAATCCAGTGAGTAACTTTTAACGATTAATATTACAAACAACTGTAATATTTACGTAAAAATTAGTGACGTTTCGGCAACAACTGTCGCCTTTTTCGAAATGAGAACTCTCCGCTAGGAGTCGCTGCAGTCGTAGCAGCGGAGAGTAGTAGGTCGTCGTAGACGTGGGATGATGGGAGAGCAGAAAGACCCCCTCATCTCTGTTCATGACGTCGTGGGTTTCCTGCCGGATTTTGACAGCCTCTGTGATCCACCGTGTTGTCGTGTCAGATTCCCCGACGATAATTGTTGCCTCCTCCCAGTCGATGATGTGATTTTCGACCTACTACTCTCCGCTGCTACAGCTGCAGCGACTCCTAGCGGAGAGTTCTCAGTTCGAAAAAAGGCGACAGTTGTTGCCGAAACGTAACTAATTTTAGGTAAATATTACGGTTGTTTGTAGTATTTATCGTTAAAAATTATTATTCTTTTCAGCCGATGAGTTCATTCAAGAAAATCCAATGAGTGTTTCCATCTGGTATCTGCCACCAGTCACCACTCAGGAACCGTATATGAACGACAGGGCAGAGTAATGGTTTAGTAACCGAGATCGCCTGCAGCCACTTCAAAAAGAATCTCATCCCTATGGATTATGGATAGTTTGCCTCAGACAACGTAACAGCCAGTGATGTATTCAAGGCATTTTTCAATTCAGAGGCTGGGGTTGACGCAGAACTGCGGAGACCAAGGCGAGACCGAGGCAAGGCAGATGGAGACTGAGGCCTGAAAAAATAGAAATACGAGAAAACAAAAAGTACTTAAGACATAAAGGCAGTAAATTGTACAATAATAATGTCTACAGCTTACAATAATTAAAACAGAACGTATGACTTATGTATGTGCTTAATGCAGTAAATGCACTATACAAATCCCTGAAATGTAACCAAAGTTCTTCTGGCATGATCGAGGCGGAAACTTCGAGACCGAGCCGAGGCCGAGCCAAAAATAAGGATTCTGAGCCGAGACCGAGGCACTTGGCTGGATACCGAGACAAGACCGAAGCAGCGGGCTGCCGTGGCAGAGCCGAGGTCAAGACAGGCAAAAACATGCCTCGAGGCACGGCAGCTGCCTCCAGCACTACATCACTTGTAACAGCCGGCCGCATAGCGTCAGTGAGGCGTGGTTTTCAATTTCTGTTCGATGTCGGATAATTAAAATATTGAATATTCTATGTTTCGGGCATAAACTATAATCGTTAATCACCCATTCCCGTCTCTGTAACCCTGACCTAAGCCCTTCCGCTCACCGTGATAGATTGCCTCCGAAATGGACTTGTTTAGGGTCACGTGACCTCTTTAAATTTTGGGAAATAAGTGGTATAGTATCTCGAAAACGGTACAAGGTAGACACATAGTTGCGATTGAAAGACTAATAGCAAATCGTATGTGGCGATTACGGGTGACCTTTAGTGACCTTGAAAGTCACTTTTGCTGTTTGACACCTTTGTGTTCATCCGCCACGGTGGTTTACAACCATGATTGTGCGCTGGCGGAGTAATTCGCGGTGACGTCAAGTCGTCAACAACATTAATGGTTGCCGACGTTGGTTTATCATAGTTACAGTCCAGTTGACATTACCAAGATTTGGTTGTGCGGACGTCTGTTGATGACACGCACGGCATTGCATGCTCGCTGTGCGATATTTGTGCCTAGCGCAATGATGCGTGTACAAAACTATGTAGGTAGCACAGTAAAACGTGGCTTCTCAGTCTATCACGTGATCTTTTTGTGTTATTCGTACAACAGTATGCCTATATTTCAACTGATATATAGCGTCGCGCGGGTCTCTCGGCGATAGCTGATTCTCTTGCTTTTTGTTATGCCTTCGCCACCTGTCGTTGAAGGCATTATGTTTTCCGGCTGTCCGTCCGTCCGTCCGTTCGTTCGTCCAGGCACATCTTGTTACCACAATATCTTATGAACGCCCTAAACAACTATTGCCGCGCGACGCTATGCTAGCGCGGTATATGCTGTCGTCGTGTGTCTGTCCATCCGTCTGTCTGCCTGTCCGTCACACGCCGGTATTGTACCAGAATGGCTAAACGCAGGATCACGCAAAGAACGCCATACGATAGCCCAGGGAATCCAGTTTTCTGACGCCGAACATTGCACATTCAAAAGCCATGCCAACTATTATAATATTTAAAACACTCGACAGCCTCAGCGTCCACTGCTCTCTGCTGGAGGCGCCAGATAGATGTGAGGTAGGTTAAAGACGATTTTCGACCATTATCTCGCTATATCTCAGAAACGCCACAAGATAGGTATATAGTTACTGTAGAACGCTAATGAAGGAACTCGTACGCGCTCTATCGAATGGCGCTATTTCCAATGACCTTGAGTGACCCCTAACTACCCCCAAACCACTCTATTTTTGATATTTTATATCGCCTTTCATATCTCCGTATAGTTGGTAGAGTTAGAGACTTTAAGTTTGGTAGATAGGTCGACCGTAGCAAGTGCTAGTCCACAGATGCCAAACAATCTCTGAAAGGGGCGTGGTCAGATCACGTGAACCATGTATAAATTTTGGAGGGCACCAACGATATCTCTCGAACGGCTGAAGCTAGAGTCATCAAATTTTATACCCAGGTAGACTACATCATATCCTAGCTTACGGATGACAAATCACTCCACAAAGGGGCGTGGTCAGGGTTACATGACCCGTTTTAGGTCGACTCTTCGACAGAGTCGACGTAATAAAGCCGGTGTCAAATCCGTCCGTGCACAGAAAGTTTCTTCGATTTCAATTAAATTTGGAATGTATGTAGAGGTCGATGAATGATGCACGACGGTGTGCAGTATGACCCGTTCCAAGGTCAAAGTCACGAGCGCTTCAAAGTTGGAAATCCGGCCATTTTCAAAAGCTATCTCCTCCACGATTTAAAATGGGAGCTGGCAACTGACCACTGACATTGACACTAACACTAAACTAGGGTACAATATCTAAATTTGATCGGTCCGGATTTTTGATATTTGGCCTAGTTTTTGTGTTACGTGACTTTGAAGTTGGCAGAAACGTCATTTGCGAAGAATAGAACGTCAGTCCCGTATGGGGCTAATTTATTTTAGATTTTGCCTCCAATCGTATCTTTGCAATCGGTGAAGCTAAGGCACTTCAAATTTCATGTGCTGTTTAATACACAGGAATGCTAGTGCATGCATGATATATTACCCAAAAAGGGATGTGTTCAGAGTCACGAGACGTGTTTAAATTTTGGGAAATAAGTGATAATATCTCGGAAATGGTGCAAGATATAGACATAGTTGCAATGGAACCCTAATAGGAAATGCCATTGAATGACCTTGGAGGTCACTTTTGCTCTTTGAAGCCTTTCTAACTCCCATATCGCGTGAAACATAGCACGGATTTACTAACATAGTGCGTCGCGCGGTCCCTCTGCGATAGCTAAGCTTTTTGTTCAAAGTACAGCTGTCGTCCATGAAGGGCGTGAACCAGACTTGCCAAGACAATGTAATGTATGCGCTTGTCAGAATCGGTGGAGAATGGAGTTTTGACAACATGATCACATCATCAAAATACGAATGTTACGATTTTGCCTACGATCCAACGTAAGTGAGCTAACACGAAATTATAGTCTTATATCAAGTAATAATATTCTTTTTTAAATTTATCAAATATTCAGGCCTGTAGTCAAGCAGTATTATAAGGGAGGAATGTAACCGTTCAGGTGGTTTCAGCAATTTAACTTGTTTTTTTAAGAGGAGAGGTACTGCATTAGTGGCAGCCCTGGTGACAAGGCGACGCATCTGGACACGGCTCGCTGGACACAGTCTTCGCTAATACTGTAGTTATCAAGTTACATAACCGCCTGCTTCAACGGGCTGTATCTTCTTTGGCCTTTGGCTCACGCCACCACGTATGTCGCCCAATAGATCAGCGCCCTAGATGCTGCAAGGAAATTACAGCCTCTACGGGGCGGGAAGATATAATGGACCATTCTCACTGTCTCTTAGGTGTAGTGAACCCAGACCCAGTGCTTTTATCCTAGGTGTAGTAGGTCTGTTGGAAGGCCTAATAAATAAATAAATTAATTAATAAACGGTATATTCTGCATTTTCGTCGTATTACTGGCGGGCTTAATGGGCCAGTATAGTTTTGCACGCTGTTTTCTGTCGGCGTCGCCGGCGACCGGGCGCGTGAGCGGTACGGTGGCCGACACTGCACGGCGGGCCAGTACGGTTCCGTCCCGTTAGGGCGACACCTGGTTTATATTGCTGTAAGGCAAACGCTAGTAGGCCTACACACAGCGATGGACTTTTACATATGATATGAATAAGTGGATACTCCCGTCTAATGGATTACATAGGTGCTGTCCACTTAAGCGGGTTGAACTGTAGTGATATTGCATAGTTGTTAGAAATGTGGTTGTGTAAACTTGTGTTATGTATATATATTTTTAACAGAAACACGAAAGATTATTCTGCTTACCTAGTTTTCCACTGATGAAATATTTTACTTGTAACTTTCTGTCTGTCTGTGTGTTTGTTTTTAAATGCTAGGTATTATTTTTGTTTAGTTCTTATTGTGTTGTAACTTGTATTGTACAGACTTTAATTCTTAGTTCCACATGTATGTTGTGCTTATTGTATGGTTTGGTGTACTTTATTTTTTCAAGGGCAGCTGCTAGTGCTTCTCTACTGAGTCCTGCTGTCGTGATAGTCCTCTCTGTGATGTATTTGTTTGTGGTGCACTTTTTCTCCTCATTTTGTTACTTTTGAGCAAATAAATAAATGAATAAATACATAAAATAATATTTTATTCTGGAATGATTTTATTTTTTTCTCAACATTTATATTTGTGTAGAATCGTTCATAGTTCAGTCTTTAGTTTAGACTTAGACCAAACATTAGTCTGAGCCATTTAGTCTGATACGTCTGCTGTAACTCCTTTGCTGAGTCTCAAACTGCAAGTTACAGAACAGTCAACTGATGTTGAACATGTTTGTACATTGTTTAAAGTGTTTTTATTGAACTACAAAAAACAGTGTTTTTATTCCAAAGTCTGTGTCTTTAACAACTATGCGAGATACTGTCTTTTTGCTTTGGTTACACGTATGTCCAAATGCCGTTTAGCGTCATAATGTCGTCTGCAGAATTGGTAAACCAGACCACAGACCAAATCCACGAATTTGGTTCTATAACACCGGCCTTGGTGGTAAAGATGAAGTGAAAAAAGTAGAGAAGAAGGACTGTTTGCTGAAAACCTTCCCATCCTTGCTTCGTGGGAATAATCACACCAATGTATGTATATTTTTGTATGCACGGTTAGACATAGCAGCTGTCACTTAATTAGTTCTTAATGGTTTTCACAGACTGGACTGTTTATCATTAGGGCCCACAGTTTTCCGCGGCAAATTTTGCCAAATTCCGCGGCGCCGTTTGCCAAATTCCGCGGATCACCGCGGCCGCCCATGTCAATCGCTTGAACAACTGCGGAGATATGGTCGTTTTTTGACTTTAGCGGACGTCCGCCATCCTGGGTTTTTAAAAGTTTGAAATTTTACCTACCGGTCTGCTAAGTAAGGCCAATACGCGTCTCCATGCCTAATTTCGAGTAAGTCGGTCGAACGTTTGCGGAGATATGGCCTATTTTTGATTTTTCAAGATGGCGGCCGTCCGCCATCTTGGATTTGTTTTACGTGTATTTGGACGACCCACAAAGAGTATTTGTTAGTCTTTGTCATTGTGCAAAATTTGGTTGGAATCGGTGCAGTAGTTTCGACAACAACTTTACGACAAGTAAACTTTAATAAAAATATCGGAAGTAAACCGAAAAAGCGTCACAAATTACGTCATCACTCATCAGTCAGTCGTGCTAATCACCGGCCATCTTCATCTACAAAGGTCCAGTAAATAAAAACTTAAGTAAGTAAGCAAACTGAACGTGAAAACACGTCACTGAAATCACTGTCTGAAGGGACTGCATGTCACATTTACAACAGCAATACAGACTTACGGAATTTGGCCGTTGCCGCGGAATTTCCGTGTTTACGCGGAATTCCGTGAAATTCCGCGGAAACACGGAAATTCCACGGCAACGGCCGAATTCCGCGGCTCGACTCGAAATTCCGCGGCTCGCGGAAAACTGTGGGCCCTATTTATCATGGTAATGGAAAGGACCGTACTCTGTGATTTGTTATGTATATAAATTTAATGACATAAACCGAGAATGTGACTGTGACAGTTATGAGTAGTTTAGGCGTAAATGCTTTGAAGAGTGCTGACCAATTTAATAGGAGACCTCACGACTCTCTTTGTCAATTTAAAATCTTATTAATTTTAGGCCATGTGATCGTCATTTGTGACTGCAGCACTGATGGTAAATTACTGCACAGCATTTTTGTACAAGAAATTGTGATTGAAAAGGTGTGTAATAGGCAAAATGACCTTAAAGTTGAAGGTAACTCGAGGTTATTGGCAATAGTGCTATTTGATAGGCCATGTGTGATTTGCTATTAACCAGATGTGATAGACTGGCTTTGGAGGACAAGCATATGCTAAGATGATTTTCTATTTACCAATATTAGTGGTTAAGGGTTACCCAAGATCGTTGCCAGTGTTAGCATTCGATAACTCCTGTACGTCTTCCCATTTGTATTCCACAGTGACTACCCCTGCATTCCTATCTTGTATCGTTTCCTAGCTAGACTATAAGAGAGCTACTGGTGGAAAATTGCATTTTTCTACCCTACATGTATGTGATGTGCGTGTGGATTAATGCTATTGACTGGAGTTATAGGCCTATAACAGTGATAATAATGGGATGACACAGATAAGAATCATTTATTGTGCAATCATCTCATACATAGCTGCTACAGCCACACTACTCTAAAGCACACACGGCACACACACACACAGGAAATAACATAACGTAGCATTCTCCTTACAACATGCTCCTGATTGGGTGACCCATTGGAATTCGACCAAGTGTATAAGAAAACTAGTCCTCAAGTTACCATCAGTCGTTGCCTTTTTGATAATCGGTTCAACTGTTTTGGTACAATGTAATATCTATCTGTCTCAGAGTGCTGGATGGACAGACACTGGATTGTATACCGTATTATACATATGCGTTGCATGAGACATTGCGTCATGCGGTAAAAATGAATGAATTGGGTCATGTAAAATATGGTTCTAGCCTTCGCATTGAATAGGCTAGTTTGTCTCTGGCCTTGGTGGATCTACGGTACTCTTGGCACTGAAGATGTATCCTTGGCCGTGAGACCTCGAGGTGTGTTGTTATTAGGCCTAACTTTCATTTAGAATTGACTCTCGTCAAATAGCACTAGAAGTTGTTTGAAATTTACATTGACCATTTAAACTTGTTTTGAGGATGCTGATTTGTGGTTCTCTTCTGTTCAGGTGACAATTGACATTTTGAAAATGGACATAGAATACACAGAATGGGATGCTCTGGAGGTGATGCTTGCTAATCAAAGCTGTCTGGCAAATGTCAAGCAGTTTATGATAGAGTTTCACACACGTGAACTGGTCCCCACAGCTAAAAGTTCTCGTCGTGAGTTGACACGGTACTGGCGCATCTTCCGTGGCATTTACCATCTTGGCTTCAAACTCTGGAACGTGTGGAACAACCCTGCTTGCAATTTCCGCTCCAGGCGGAACCCCAAAATGTTTTACACTGGCTGCTTCAACGCGTACTATGTTAATGTTAAATATTTAGACTGAAATTGTGTTAAGAGTATTTAGTAAAGTTTTATTGTCTCAAGTGCATTTGTATTTTGTTAGAGATTTATTTTATGTCTGTTTTCATTTCTAATTTTCTTATTCGTCTTATCGACGGTCAATAGGTAACTTAATTAATAACTGTCTGTGTCGATACAAATGATGTCTGAATCCTAGTCATATGAAAGCAGTCAGTCCTAACTTAGTCCAGTGGCACGACCGCACATTTTCAAGAAACCTTGCTTGGTCTAATAACAATCATTTCTATGCATTTTTCAATAGTTTTTAGTATATGCTTGAAATTTAGCCCGGGTGGCCGCTCGCCACCCTTGTGGCTTTTTCAGAATCCAAGATGGCCGCCAATATGGCCGAAATAGTAAGCGAAAA
>Ga0209780_1000988_pt1 | contig 17537 bp, 11 predicted proteins | sample WorMetexBAHAMAS2_FD_187384 | JGI IMG/M metagenome (GOLD analysis project Ga0209780, IMG submission 187384) | Marine gutless worms symbiont microbial communities from Max Planck institute for Marine Microbiology, Germany - Inanidrilus exumae... | ecosystem: Host-associated > Annelida > Digestive...
AGTGTATGAGTAGGATAAAGTTCATTGGGCCATTGTCGTAATCTTGCCATATTTTCCGGCGGCCGGTCTATGCACTGTCTACAGTTGTTGAGATATTACGAGTTAATGGCTTTCAGTTTCAAATGGCAGCCATTCGCCATCCTGAATTCTTAAAAGTTGGAAATTTTAACTGCCGGTCCGGTTTGGAGGGCCAATATGCGTCACCAAGCCAAATTTAGTGCCGATCGGTCGAACCGTTGCGCAGAGATGGCCGTTTTTCATTTATTCAAGATGGCGCCTTCCGCCATCTTGGATTCTAAAAGTTGAAATTTTTAGCACATATGGGCCTGTTCAGAGAGCCGATATGCATCAACGTGCCAAATTTTGTGCCAATCTGTCGAACTTTTGCGGAGATATGGCCGATTTTCGATTTTTCAAGATGGCGGCCATCCGCCATCTTGATTTGTTTTGCGTGTATTTGGACCACCCACGAAGGGCATTTGTTGGTCTTTGTCACTGTGCAAAATTTGGTTGGAATCGGTGCAGTAGTTTCGATAATATGCCAGTTTTAATGTTTTGTGAATTCGGCTTGAAAATGCCTATTCACGCCCCTTTTTGGGTGGTTTTTGGGGGATTCGACCCCCTAGATAGGACACAATATCAACCAATCTTACAAAAGTTTCATCTACGGGTCATAGCGGTTCCAGCGGTATATTACTTATGCTGGTGTCTGTAGTAGTTCCCGAGAAAGTGCCTGGACAAAAAAGTGTGACGAAGAAGCAGAAGAAGAAGAAGAAGATGATGAATTTTGGGGCGTTTTTGACGTCTTTTTACAGTAACCCCGACATGACTATTTGCAACTTTTTTGATGTCTATGTGTTCATTCTGTGGAGGACAGCACACTGATACTAATATTTGATCCATTCTGTCTTTCTTTATTTCTCAAGGGGTCGCCAAAAATCCAGCCCTAATCGCTATACATAAGACTAGTGCTGGTATCATCTCTTTTTTAAATTCTTGGCTACGATGCTACCGCATCGTATAATAATGCATAGGAACTGCACCACACAAGCAGTTCAGCCAAAAACTGAAAATTTTATGACGTACGCCTAAATATATACTATACATTTGTAGGCGTGCATCCGTCTACGTCGAGTAAAGGAGTCTTGTCATACAATGTCCGCGACAGTTGTACAACAAAAAATGAAATAATATTTATTCAGTTTCAGTTGTTCATTTTTACGTTTCCATTTCGTTCTTTTTTTAAATTTTTTTCCGTTTACGTTATCGTTAACAGAATTAAATTTTATCCGTTAACACAATGAATCCGTTTTCATTACTGCTAACTTAAATCACACTGCAAGTTACCCCATAAATTCTGGGATCCTTTACATTTTTGGAATGCATGAAGCTTGTGTTGTCTTTAACTGTTCTCGATCCGAGTACTGGCCAGTGCTATTTCAGTAACGTCAATGAATATGGAAACGAAAACGATTGCTATTCGTTTATTAAAACGATGCTAATTTGCCAAATGAAAATAATATAAAAATGACAATGACGACGTCCGAAAAATATATAAACGAAAACGTTTCTGACGAAAACGAAAATTAAACGAATTTGATGAACGATCTACGAAGTATCCTACAGACTCTTTCAGATGTTTGCGTAAAACGTAACTGTTCGCTGGATACTAGTACATTCAGCATGTGAGGTTCTTGACGATAACTGCGCTCTATAAATTTACTTACTTATTTACTTACTTACAGACAACCTGAAAGAAACTGGATTTGTGTTCTGATTCTTGTACACTGGTGACTGTTGTGATTCTTGGACATAACGAATCAAATTAATAATGTTGTCCACACTGCATAAAAACTGAATTGAATGTTCATAAAATAATGATATAATATAAAAATAAAAATTATTGATGGAAAAACTTATAAAAACTGTTCTGTTGTGAGCACAGCCCATGCCATTAGGTTCTTGTTCCAAGATATTTGGAGTCGTATCTCTTCTCGTTGCTGATAAATATTGTGCATGATTTCCTTTTTTAAGAAGTCTCCCCTTTTCTGCAAAGTACATCAACTTCCTTGCTTTGCTAACCCACTCGTTTGTTTCCTTGGCTGTCCATGGGACTCTCAGCAATTTGATGTAGCCCTCTCATTTCAGCTACCTCAACACATGAAGCTACACATCTCATTCTCGTTCGTTCTTTGCGGGCAGGGGTCCAGCTTTCTCTAGAACCCAGCGCTGAGACCTTTATATCGGTCCAATGCGCCGACCCATGGAGAGGAGGGGAATTAGTAGGTGTGTGCGGTGTATGTGCGCGTTGTGTAGGGTGGAGGATGGAACAGTAGGCGTGAGCAGCTTGTCAGGTATTTCTAAGCGTGCCCCCTCTAGGCATGGCCTACTGTCTGGCTAAGCACGGACTGGCACTTATTCAGTGCCAGCCCTGACATGCACTTCTTCAGCGCCTGGCCACCTGACTGAAACTTCTTCAGCGCCTAGCCAGGGGACTTAGCCACATCTATCTGCTTTGGCTCTCACATTAGCGCGGCTGATACCTTGACGCTGCAAATAAGGCATCAGCAACGATCACAGTTTATAGAGGACACTGTCAAACCCTCTTACCTGCCCGGGATTAACTCCCTGTTCATCATGTGCATAGGAATTATTAGAAATAACTTTTTGGTAGGCGGATGCGCCCAAGCTGAGTCGAACCCTGGCCACTGAGTGTGTCACGCTCTGCTGCACATGGCGGCCGAGTGCGCTAACCACTCGGCCACATGGGCAGGTACATCTCATTCTCAAATTTCGTACAAACTGAAAATGGCAAATACCAGTCAAACAATAATACATTATCCAAACTAGACGGGTTGCAGTGTCTCTGGAGACACACTGCAATATAGGCTCGAAGACAGCGTTTCCCACCGGCATACTGACAATTCACACAACTGTTTACTTATTTACTGACGCACAACCTGTTTAGTTCCTGAATTCGGATCCCTCTCAAACTGTCGCTACTAGCGGATTGCGCCCAAAATCTGCCAGGGCCAGCCCCCAACATTTGGCTCACAATGTTCCAAATTTCATCCAAATCGGTTTACTTTCAATTTCCGAACGTGTGAAGGCTGTTCTTCTCGCCCACAGAGTAATTGCAATATTTGCCTTTGGGCAAATAACAAGGAAACAGCTATCCTCATCTACATTACCTTTGGCTGAGCTGAAAGCCACGTAGTGACCAGACGTGACCACCTCACTGGACAGCGGCACATCAGGCATATTGCCATCTAACTGCTGTTGATTCTTTGGCCTGGAAGCATGCCGTATGTCAGCTATAAACAAACCATCATCAACATCATTGACATAACATGATGACAACACTGCAACAGAGTCGGAGGAATGTCGTGTGGACTTCATTAAATTGTCCTCACAGTTGCCCTTATTAACATCAAATTGACAGCATGCAGCATCCTCCTCCTCTGTGGCAATATTACAATGAACTGGAATGTCTTCATCTCGTGCTAGCATCTCCATCTGCTTTCTCAGCCTTATTACTGAGCTTTCTTGTGGACGACATGTGCTCATACACTCAGAATCTAGCAACTGGGACTGACTGGCATCATCAGCCTCCTGTGAACGTGACGCAACTGAACTACAAACATTGCTGCTACTGTCAAGATCAAGATTACTGCCGTGACCAGTATCACAGTCAGCAGAACTGTGCAAAGTGTTTTGTAGCATATCATTCAAATAATCAGTGTGAGCCTGATCATCTATGTCGACCACTGGTAACATGCCATGGCTGTTGCATTACTGAGTTAACTACACAAAATCAATGGAGTAAACATCATGGGTAACTCTTGTTTCCAGACACAAGAGAAGGTCCATGACCCTGCACTGCACAAGTAGCACAATACAGTACACTCTTGTTATTGCAAGTCCAATTATTTGTCAGTGCACCTCAAGCACAGATGCAGGCTCTCATCATCTTCTGTAGCAACAAAACTCTTACAGTTGCTTCACACAGTCTCCTGTTCTTCCGCTGCAACAATACAAAATTATGCAGGTAACATGCTAAATGGCAAGATTTTTGGGCACAAAGAAATAAATATTAGTGCTGTCAACTGAATATGTATCAACTGGAAAATGAAAATGATCCTAGTCAGTGAGCCTTATATCCATAAAATATTCACCTGATATCACCTGACAATCATTCACTATCAGCAAATGATGCAGTAGCATTGCATCCCATAATTAACAGATGCTACCAGCAGCAGTCCTAACTGTAGCGATTACGGCTGAATTTTGACAAACCCTTAACAATCAAGGAAAAGTTACAAAATATTTCTCCCTGCGAAAGCGAGGGAGTATATTTTTACCGGCATTGGTTTGTCTGTCTGTCTGTGACCATGATAACTAAAAAGATTGTGGACGGATTTGTACCAAATTTTATGGGAAGGTTCCTAGGGGGAAATGGAAGACCAAGTTCGTGTTTCGTTATTATCAGTAGAGGGATATGGCAGCAACGGTCAAAAAACTCCGTAAACCAGTGATTGTTCATATTTTATACTTCTAATTGTAAGTGTTGCCAAGTGTTGGCGACAAAAGCCCCCAAATTTCGCTTTCGCGAGGAGTTGTACTCTCTCAGAATACTTTCCATTAAGTATTACAGTGCAACACAATACTAGTGTGGTATATGCTGTTGTCATGCGTCAGTCGGTCACAAGCCAGCACTGTACCAAAATGGCTAAGCATAGGATCATGCAAACAACGCCATAAGACAGCAAAGACTGTAGTTTTCTGACGCCAACAGATCTCAGCGAAATTCCAACGGCGTCATCCCCAATGGGGGCACCAAGTAGTGGTGGGGTAGGTTACAACTGGCGATTTTCGCCAGTTGTAACCTCTTTAATTTTGGGAAATAAATGATAATATCCCGGAAACGGTGGATAATTCAGACATAGTTGCAATGAAGAACTAATAGGAAATTATGTGGCCTATCGAATGGCACCATTACCTATGACCATTAGTGACCTTGAAGGTCACTTTTGCAGTTTGGAACCTTTCTGTCTCTCACAGAACGCCACTTCACCAACAACACTTTCGAGTACAGAAACATCTTGGTATCGTTGATAGGGAAATGTTCGTAGATGTGCACCTGCATTCAACTTTGTCTCTACAATGCAAAACAAAGTTGAAAACGCGGTAAAATTTGGGATTTTTTGCCCCTCGTTTACGACACAATGGACCAATCGACATGTAATTTGCAGACTGCGGGTCTACTCTAGAGTGCCAAATATGGCATGATCAGTCCAGGGGTGTGGGCACAGGAGCCCCCAAACTTTTCCAACATAGGTCATTATTGCACGGCTATGTGTGGTTATATATTGTAGTATACGCCGATCATGGTGAAATTTGACATGGAAGAGTACCAACACAGTATTTATTACCTCTTGCTGAACTGAAGGGATGAAAATTAAGTTTTACCACAGTGTCGGAGTTATTACACAATACAATATGATAGATTTATGTGTGCTCAAAAGCTGACGAGATGGCCACCTTAATCTAGTGCAAGGCACTAAAACAAAAAAATAAGGAAAAACTAAAAACTATGGGGATAGGATTTGTAAAACAGGGAGGTTTAAGCCGGGAGTGAAAGAGAGAGGGAGTAATGGATAAGCAGAGTGGTGAATCAGAAAAGGAAGAAGTGATGGGTGAATGAAGGACATCAGGAAAGTTTTGAGAATGAATGAAAGCAATGAGAATCGTCACCCGGGCCTAAAAGAATATAGTGATGGAGTCTGTACAAAATAAAATCTATGGATACTAATTACAAAAACATAATTGTCACTCACGACATGAAGAGGAAACAAAGAGAAGAGTGCAAAGCATTGAAGGTTAAGCCAAAGAAAAGACTGATGAGTCCAGTGACTGTTTACTTCCTAGGCTCCTTGGCAGATGCGGATCATCAGAATAAGAACAGCAAATTGAAAGTTGAGTCTGATGTAGAGTTTTGGTGTAAAGCGGAAAAAATAATAATAAAGTAGACGTTCTGCATGTCCGATTAACTGAGTTGCATGCAGCACACCAAAACCTGCCTTCTTACTTACTTACCTACTAATAACTATGGAGTCCTCTATTTCCCATTGTTTTAACATTACGGGGTGGCGCAAATACGCCCACCAGCGGATAAAATTTTGTACAGCAGTAAATTAAGCTACTATGCCCAAAATTTGAGCTTTCTATCTTAATTACTTCCTGACGTATGAGGGGTCCCAAAAATCCAAGATTGCGTCGTGGTGTTGTAAAAGCGTCACCTAGCGGAAAAAAATTTCATCTATTTAAAGCTCCTATGCATATCAATTCACGTACTAAATTTCAGCTTTCTCATTCAATTACTTCCTGAGATATGGACTGGAGTCCTCTATTTGCCATTGGTTTAACACTATAACACTATGGGGCTCCCAGAAATGGTTTTTTCCACTAGATCTGGGTTTTTGATGTCGTCTGGGTATCTGACAAAATCTGACTTTCTGAGGCACTGCAGTTTTCAGTTTTCACCGCATTTTATTACCAGTTTACTGATGACACTAAATTTATTGGCACTGAAACTACCGTTGTGATAATATTTATTGTCTATCAAATGCATTTTGATAGACTATCTAATCACTTTGGTTTCTGTCTGTCTGTGTGTCTGTCCACAGATCAGTTGTCAAACGAGTACGTCCGCAATTCTTTACCGATTTTCACCAAATTTTGCATGCCGCTCAGAAATGTGGTTGTTTCGAACGCTACTGTTTCTGGGACAAACCGGAAGTAGTTTACCGATTTTAGAGATGTGCAAAATCCAATTTTGGCAGTTTCGCGATTGTGGTGGACATATTTGCCCACAGATCGTCACAAAAACCCGAACTGAGACATACTAATCAGCGTTAACTTTGTACTCGGTGGTCAACGAAACCGGAAATAGAATTCAAATTTTAGAGAGGTGCAAATTTCGATTTCGGTATCGATTTCATCCAGTCTAGAACGATTATGTATGCAATTCTTTACCATTTTCTATAAAACTTTGCATACGGCTTGGAAATGTGGTCGGCTAGATGCCTGTTGTTTCTGAGACAGACCGGAAGTAGATTTCCAATTTTAGATGTGTGCAAAATCCGATTTTTTCAGTTTCGCGATTGTGGTGGACATATTTTCCCACAAATCATCACAAAAAAACCGAACTGAGATATAACTAATCAGAGTTGACTTTGTACTCAGTGGCCAACGAAACCCAAAATAGAATTCGGATTTTAGAGGGGTGCAAATTTCGGTTTCAGTATCGATTTTATTTGGTATAGCACGATTACGTGCGCAATTCTTTACCATTTTCCATAAAACTTTGCGTACGGCTCGGAAATGTGGTCGGCTAGATGCCTGCTGTTTCTGAGACAGACTGGAAGTAGATTTCCGATTTTAGATGTGTGCAAAATCCGATTTTTTCAGTTTCGTGATTGTTGTGGACATATTTTCCCACAGATCATCACAAAAAAACCGAACTGAGATATAACTAATCAGAGTTGACTTTGTACTCAGTGGTCAACGAAACCGGAAATAGAATTCGGATTTTAGAGAGGTGCAATTTCGGTTTCGGTATAGCACGATTACATGCGCAATTCTTTACCATTTTTCCATACAACTTTGCGTACGGCTCGGAAATGTGGTCCGCTAGATGCCTGTTGTGTATGAGACAGACCGGAAGTAGACAATTTTAGAGGTGTGCGAATTCCGATTTTGGCAGTTTCCCAATTGCCCTTGTCATGTTTTTCCACGGATCGTCACAAAAATTGAAACAGATTTAAAACTAATCTGCATTGACTTTATCTCGAGTATCAACGAAACCCGAAATTGAAATTGATTTTAAAGATGTGCAAAAACCCGATTTTGGCAGTTTTGCGATTGTGGTGGACATATTTTCCCATGGAATAATGCCAATTTTGGTCGTTTCGAGGTTGCATTTGATAGACCCGAGTTCTATAGAACACAATAGTGCTAGTTATTTTGCTATTATTTCATTTATTTCGCACAACTTCCACATTTTCATTGTGGCACTGAGATCCAGCTGATATGTAACGACTAACAAGCGGCTGTGCGAAACACTCTTGAATCATACTTGCCAAGCAAGCTGTAAGAAAAGGCGGCGCCTGCTACACATGGAAGCCATCGAACAACGTGGTTGAAGATCTGAAAGAAGGATGTTGCTGGAAGAGATATGAGACCACATTAGAACGACATTCAGGACAAAGGACATTGAATGTCGATGAACTAAAAGTTGCTGACTGCACTGAAATTGACTAAAAACACTTCGGAGAACTGTATTTGTATATACTTTGCATTTATTTGAGTTAGTAATCGTATTGAAATTAATTTCTGATTGTCTAGGTTTTTTCTGTGTTTTTTTCGTTGGTCAATATGGGTTGTTTCTGAAAACGCCAATGGTAACAAGATTACCTATGTCAACAAATCCAAGAATAAACAAACCAAGTCGCCATACTTATGCCGCATTCCAGACTGCTCAGAAGCCGGAATTTCCGAGTTCAAACTCGTAAATGGGTCATGCGAACCTGTAAATTACCAGTTTGAACTCGGGCCTGATGGGAGCAGCCCGATATGGGTCACGTGACGTTGACAACTTACCGCACACGTCGTTCGCCGTCAGAAATTTCATTGTTATACAACACCACGTTTCTCTGTGTATTTTTAAATGCTGATACGCTTTATGACACCATCACACAGCTGCTGGATCACCAGATACCAGTCAATACCAAAACCTGCCGCCGTCGACCGTCCAATGCTTGGTTCGATGACGATTGCCTGCCAGCCAAGCGACTACTGTGTTCAACAGAACGAGTTGCTCGGCGTGCTGGACCACTGTCGGACCTCGCCTCACCAACAGTACAAGCCTGGCATAATCAGCGTCAACAGTATTTCAACCTGCTTTGCCAGAAAAAGTCTTGTTTTGGACGGCTTGTGTTACTACTGATCAGTCGAATCCGCGTCAACTGTGGCAGTCACTTGATCAACTGCTTGGTCGTGGTCGCACACCTCCAACTGACATCAATGCATCTGACGTGCACAAAGCCTTCGGCAACAAGATCACTGCTGTCTTCTCTGTTCTCTGCTACTGCTGGTGCTAGAGAGCCGGCCTTCACTGCAGCTCCAGCTGGTTGCGAGCTCCGTGTGTTCAGGCCCGTCACGCAGGCGGATGTAATGCAGATGATCCGAGCGCTACCTGATAAGCAGTGTTCATCTGACCCACTTCCGACATGGCTGCTTAAGACCAATGTCAACTTGTTGGCGCCATTCCTGTGTCATTTGTTCTGTCAGGAGTAGTTACACATACATACATACATACACATGGAATTTGGTTATGCCCACTCAAGCGGCTCGTGTATACGCGTGATGCTCAATACCAAACCTGCTTTGCAGGTTTTGATAACAGTAATAGTAACTATGATAAACAAGGCAATAATTGTTATTTAAAAGTGCTATACAGATACACTGATGTTAGAAGTTTGACTAGGGGTACAAGAAAAAGCAACTTCAGATGTCGGTAAATAGTAAAAATATTGATACATACTATAGGTTATAGGTATAACAGAAACATGGCGTAGACCAGATATTGGAGGTTGTGAGATGGGCATTCCTGGATTTCAATTATACACTAAAGGATAGGGCTACTCTAAATGTAAACAAGAGTCTCTGCTGCTGCTGACAGACCCACGCAACGCAGTGGCTTAGTGTACGCTAAATATTCCGTATCACATCATATGGTAATCACACCATTTATTCTACCCAACCTAGCTGTGTGTGTGATCAACAGCTGCCCGGCGACCATCAGAAGTTTATGACACTTACCAGTGAACTAAGTTGACAGCGCCTCAGAGAACCAGCTGTTCTAGAGACATAGTGCCCACCAAAATTTAAATGGTTCACGTGGCCTGACCACGCCCGTTTCAGGGATGGTTTGCCATCCATGGACTATCACTTGCTACCATCAACCTACCTACCAAATTTGAAATCTCTATCTCCACTGAGATGAGGACATGAAAGCCGTTTTACTTACATCTGGGATGTCCGAACCTAGTAATCAAAGCTAGTATTCATAATTTCATACCACAGCAGTTGGTAAGCTGGCGAATAGCGTTTGCTGTGAAATGGAAGTAACTGTACTTGGGATTGAAGTTGCGATTTGATCTCTTACCCAGTGTCAAGCTCAGAATACTCATGTGCGATTGTATGTCTGCTATGGAAACTGTCATTAATATGGATCAACTCCGCAGGTACCCTGTCATCTTTAAGAGGTTACAGGCTTTAATCAAACTATTACAGTGCATCTCTGTCTGAGTAAAGCTTATTTATATACCGGTCACACAGCAATCCCTGGTAATGAGCTAGTAGATCGGAAGGCTCGTGAAGTTGCACACGATATATCTGTTTATAAAATTTCTGCACCAAAAGAGATTACAGTTCATGAAGGCTATAGAATGGCAACAGTTATGCTCTTGAAGTCCTGGCAGCATAAATGGAATGCAGAGAACACAGGATGTTTCACCTATTCTTTAATGCCAAATGTCAATGCAAAAGTTGTATTTCCAAACAGTGTTGTTACGGCAGCAGGAATTTGCAACTCGGTCGGTGGCGGCGGTGTTTTTTGACAAGTGCGGTGGCAAATATCGGTCGGTGCCAAGGCTAGGGTTGTTAATTGGAAACAGGTGGATGTCACAGTTGGTTGTCCTGGAATGCGCTAATTGCTCACTGCATGCGACGCGACGGTGGAGGGTGCACTAAGTGAGACCGTCGCGACGTTCTCACTAAGTACAGTGCCTAGACTGTCGCTGCTGCCTGCTGCTGTCCAGTTTGCGAGTGGGGAAGCGGAAGTGCAGGGGAGGGCGGGCGGTATCGCTGCCGCCGACTGATCTCGCCGTGCGTTCACGTTCACACAGGGATCAAATAACGCTGTCAAACTGAGAGACAGTTTTCAGGAAACAGTGCCCAGAAAGACCGCCAAGCACACTGTAAAACACCGCAATGGCGGTGTTGGTTTGGTGGTAGCTGTTTACCTGATCCTGTACGGCAAGCGTGGGAAAACTGTACTGCCCTGGTAATGACTGCAGCCGTGCATGAATAATGTCAGTTGACTTGGGGCGGTGACGTCTGTTTAATCACAGCAGGAGATCACCAAAAGACGGCGACAGAGAAGCCAATTATCTTCACACAGCGGCTTTGCCGGCACGCAGATGCTAGCGGGAGTTAATGGTAATGGTAATGGTAATGGTAAATGTAGATTTATATAGCGCATCGTCACAAAAGTCTCTAATGCGTTAGATAGTTAAGATAGTAACGGGAAACCGGGCAATTAGTGTCACTTCGCGCGTCGGGCGGTACACTGAATAGATTTCGATCACCGATTACGGCATTTTATAATCGATAATTGTTTCAATCGATCGATTATCGGTTAACTGATAATCAATTTACAACCCTACACCACAGTGTAGTTGTGGACAAGATAATGAATCGGTTGCACACGTCCTGTTACATTTCAACAAGTACAGCACTGAGAAAAATGTGATGATTGATACTGTGACTGATATTTGGCATTGTTCTAAAAAGCACAAGAAGTGGAAACTTGACATTGCTGAAAGTTTTCTATAGCCATCATACAGTACTGATTATGTTGACTGCACCAGACAGGATTCTAGAGACATCAAACGAGCACCTTTCGACTTTCTTGCCAGTGTTGACCGTCAAATATAAACCCACACATACGGCTACCAGTTGTCCTTTACTGATGTGATTCAACTAATAGGATTCTACATTTGGTGTTTGTTACATCAGCTGTCTTTTACTTGAAAGTTCCACTCCAGAATATACCATGTTGTTTCCACAACGATGGATCTCTGCTCGTACTGGCAGTATAAGATATCAACAGCAACAACAAGTCCGACTGTCGGACCTGGAGACACAGCGTTAGTAGACGTCCGACTTTCGGACCTCGAGATAGCGTAAACTTTTAGTACAGAGCCGCTCTGTACTAACTGGGTACAGATTAGTTGAAATGTTCAACTGTAACTGAGTTCTGCAGGTAAGCAGACGACGAGGCTTAGTACTAGGTTAGTTTAGGTACAGAGCAGTTCTGTACATAATCGGTACAGAGTCATTGCCATATTTCATCGTTCGAAGTTTAAGCTGTTGTAAGAGGACCCAAGAACTGTATGGTTCTCCCAAGCTCCCAACCCCGCACCGCTAAGTGTTACGAAGTGTGAAAATTCACGGAACACAATCCAGTGTTTACGCTATGCAGCGTTAAAATTTTCACGCAACGCAATCGTGAAAATTCACTGAACGCAATTCACTGTTTACGATACGAAGCGTGAAAATTTCGCTATACACGGCAGATGGCGACACTCGACGCACCAAATATGTTAGTGCTAACAAATCAAACTAAACTGACCTTAACCGTAACATTAACCCTAACCGACACAGTAACGCAAAGAAGTCAAACTAAACTGACACTAACCGTAGCACTAACCCTAACTGACACAGTAATGGTAATATTTTTACGCGCATTTCGTTGACACCGATAAAAAGGTTGTATCGCAATAATAGAAGAAATTTTAGCCAACAAAGAATAGTTAATACGACTAAAAATAGTTTCACGGTGTGTAGCATAAACAAGGGTATTGCGTTCTGTGAATTTTCACGCTTTGTAGACGTAGACGTAATTTACGAGCGCAGGCCGAAGCCTCTATGCCCGCATCTTGAAATCACTTCACGATAAACTACATTACTAAAATGACTCACACAATACTTCACTACGACTTCCGGTTCCATGGAGCTGTGCTCTAAAATCATATACAATATCTTGATTGTGTCAAAATTTATCCAATCTAGCTTTAAATGTGTTAGTGGTGTTAGCAGAAACGACCCAGTTAGGTAAACTATTCCATTTACTAATCACCCGATTGGAAAAGCCAAATTTGCATAGGTCATATCTAACCCACAGCTTCTGGAGTCTGAGATCATTTCCTCTAGTTACATAGATTTTCTCTTTAATAAGACTAGGTGCAACACATCCTTGGTATTTTCCAGTGATAATCTTGTATGTTTCTATCATATCTCCTCTGATACGTCTATAGTGTAGGGTTGGTATCTGGCAAACTTTTAATCTTTCACTGTAAGGCAGCCGTTTCAGTGCCGGTAGAATTTTTGTTGTTTTTTTCTGCACCTTTTCCAGAGCTTCAATATCTCGGTGTAGGTAATTAATGCATCACCACATCGTAACATCGGCACACCGGCAGCCCAATTGGCACACAGCACACCGGCGGCCGCGGGCCACACCGGCGGCCGCGGGCCGCACCGGCGGCCGCCGCGGTGGTGGCGGCCGCCACCATGGAGTCGACATCAGCGTGCCAGAGTAAACATCGCAACACAGCTCAAAGGAATTAGGCGGCAACAACGCCGAGTCCATCAACCACGTTCTAAAGCAGATGGTCCAGTGGCGCCCCCAGAAACTCCCATAGCTGGTGTCCAACCGTTGTGCACTTCAACGGACGGCAAGCTGACAGTTCCGACGACGCCTGGTGCCGGCAAGAAACCAATGCAGTGCAAGCGGAAGCAGGCGGAACGCTCGCGAACTGCTGCCAGTCACACGCCTGCTGCTGCTGCTGGAAAAGCTGAGTCAGACGATGACTTTGAGTAGGCCTAGTTTGTGAACTTATGCGCCTCTGTATCTTCTGACTTTATTGGCGCTATATAAATTGCATTATTTTTATTACTATGCAAGGACTGTTAGTTATTAGCTTCTATTTTTCTTTCACTGCTTATTGTTTATATGTTATTACATGTATATATCTCCGGTACGCTGCCGATGTGACGATGTGCCGATGCATTAATTACCTACACCCTCAATATCTCCTTTTTTATATGGTGCCCACACAGAAAAACAATAATCGAGATGTGATCTAACCATACTAGTATACAGCAGTACAAATGTCGGTACAGTTAAATGTTTAAAATTTCGTTTAATTATGCCCAACATCATGTTTGATTTATTAATTTTAGTTTGAATATGTTCGCTTCGTATAATTAATGCCCTGCACCGGCCATCGACACCTCAAAATGGCCCCCTCAGTAACCGAAATAGCTGCGCGCTTTGCTGCCGGTAAATAACTGGATTTAGGTCAAAATAACTCGTCACCTCTTTACACAATTTGCTTCTGTATTGATAAATCTATCCAATAAACAATCAAAAAATATTAAATATTGTAAGAATATTTAATAGCTTTGATTCTAGTCCTAGAATATTTAATGGTCCTGGTTAAACCGTTTAGAATACCCCGGTAGATATAGTGGCCTGCGTCCGCAGTCCGCACCTCTACGCCGATGATGCGAAGTCAAATCGTCTATAGCTTAATTCATGCAAGACGGAAGTTCTCTGCTGCACGGCGCCAAGGCAACAGCACAGCATCCCGGAGTGGGGACGCGTCGATACGGGTCTGCGCCGACGATCAGGGCCGGAATAACATTTGGGCCGGCACATTGGGGGCCCCATGCCAAAGGTCATGGGGTCCTCCCCTTCCCTCCACTCCCTCCTTCTCCCCTCTCTTCCCTTCTCGGCTTCTCCTCTCTTCCAATTTCCAGTCCCTCCTCTGCCCTTACCCGTCCCTTTCCTCCCTTAGAAGTAGGCCCCCTAAATACAGCTAGGGGGTCTAGAGGAGCTATGAACAATTGGTCGATAGTGCGACAGCTGGGGAATCGAACGCACGTCCATTGAGTCACAAGTGTAATATACCTCCCCCAGTAGGGTCTGAGGCGAAGCCTTTATAGCCGACAAACGATTTAGTGCATATTTGAGTCAAAAAGGGCAGCTCTGGTTGCAGCAAATTTTTAGTGGAGTTTTTCAGAAGATTTTCAATCTATGTAATTTTTATTATTTTCTGCACAAAAATAATTAGTCTTCGAAAACTGTGTGATTTGTGTCCAAAACTATCACATAATTACATATAGGTTTCATGCTGATCATGTTGTCTTTCAGATTCTTTTAAACGCTTTGGAAGTCTTTATTTCGACATAATGAAGTTTTCCGATATTTAATGTAGGAAACACACAGACGTATTTAGGGGAACTATAGGAGCTATAGCTATGCCGGCAACACAGCCTACAACTGATGAGCATATAAAATGGTGAATCATTCGATTTCAAAAACTGACATTCTTTATGGTAGATTAAATATTAACATTAACAACAATGTTATCAATTTGTCAGTTACATTTGCAGCTACCTTTTGAGGACTGTCTCACTGTCGCTGCAGCAGACGTCGACAGTGTGTATGTGTGCGTGTGTTTGTGCAATTGCTGTCAGTTTACTGACGATTATGATAAGGGAGAGCTATGGTTCCTATAGCTTCCCCTAAATACGTCCTTGGCAATTAATGTCAGTTTACTAAGGATCATCGTTGCTTATGTAATACCGCTTTAAAAATTATGTTAACTCAAAGGTGAGAGCTATAGCTCCTATAGTTAAAAAGTAAGTTAAAAAATTGATTAAGCGCCATAATCATTCAGTAGAATGAATCTCAGTTCCCTCCTATACGTCCATGTGCCCATAATTTTTTAAAATTGTAGGATACATTGCTCTAGGCGAGTTTTAGAGCATTCCGGATTGCAGAAATATTTTGTGAATATAATGTTTCTGTTTAATTTTTGTAACTTTTTGATTTCTGTGTGAACTTAATGCTCCCCTGGGCCCTTCCCTTGCAAATGGAACCTACACCTGTATATGCACTGTTATGCAGGGGTCACAAATGTTTATACAGTCTAGCTTGAAAAAATTCTTGCCACGCACGGCCCCTAAACCGGAAGCCCCATGCCATGACATAACTGGCATACTAGTTAATCCGGCCCTGCCGACGATGTCAAGCCTGCTAAGTCCGTTCTTGACCGTGGGATAGGCCTATATATCCACAGCGACATGTCAATGACGACCCAAGTTTCACGGACCGTGTCCAGTTGTTTTGCAGCTCTGCGTCACATACGCAGCATCCGTCGCTCCGTCAGCCAACAGTGCCAACCTGTCCTTCGGTCCTTCGTCACGTCGTTGGTTCTATCGCGACTCGACTACGGCAGCGTCACACTCAACGGCATCACAATTAAGGCGTCTGACGGATCGTCTGCAGTCCGTGCAGTGCTCAATGCGACAGCGAGACTGGTGTACAACAGTCGTGTAAGTACGATCGGATCACGCCGCTCATGCGCGACTTGCACTGGCTGCGCGTTCCTGAACGGCGTGAACGCATCCACGTCCGTTTGGCCGTTCTTGTGTTCCGCTGCCGTAACATGCAGACCGCACCTGAATACATCGCCAGAGACTTGCTGCAGTGGGCTGATGACGACGTCTCTCGCAGACGAATACGATCGGCACAAGATGGTTGTGCGTCGCACACCACTCCGAACAATCGGTGATCGTTCGTTCGGTGCTGCCGCACCTCGAATGTGGAATAATCTGCCTACCGACGTCATTACCGCATCGTCCGTTGCCACCTTCAAACAGCGTTTGAAGACGTTTTCGTTCGCACAATCATTTGACGTCTGATGAACTGTTACATTTGTTGTTACCTGTCCTCGAAGCTCATACACTGTATGGAGCGCCGCAGATTGCTAGCCTTGTAGGCATTAAAGTTAATTTTGCCGCCTAAGCTGTGTTGACTGTGATTGGTCAATATTATAGGCAGTGGCATATTTAATAGCTTTGGCAGTGGCAGTGGCCATCAAAATTCATACCGAAATTCGACCTGCGTCGTTTGCGTGATCCTACGTTTAGCCGTTTTGACACAATTGTTACCGGTTCGGCGACACATTGGTTGGGGAATTAGTTAAGCTCAGTAGAGACCTCTGCTTCGTTGGTCAGACTTCATTAGCGAGAACACATCGCGCACACAGTTACAATCGTACGACAGACAGACATGACAGTTCTGGTACCGTTTCCATGCACAGGTTGATGTCACTCAACGGTCGAGTAACGCACGCACATCATTGCGCGTCTCAAACAACGTACCGGTAGCTTATCACTTTAACAGTACCGGTACATCAGTTACGGAACTTCCGCCAGTCCATGCGACGACGCATTTCGCAACTGGCCGTTCACTCGACCGTCTTAGTCCGGGAGCCCAGTGCGATCCAATTAGCAATGTGCGCCCAAAAGGCCTGGAACGTGTAGCTGGTGGGCTTGGAACATGGGAAAGGAGATTCTTAAGTTCCGGAATTATGGGATGCACCAGGGGGCGCAAAAGTGCACTCAAAGTGCCCAAAATTTTGACTTTAATTAGCAATTTGCGCCCAAGTAAAATTCCTTCATGATATGAACGATTCCGATGCACTTATCACAAATCCACAACTTAAGAAAGCAATTTCTTGGGGAAAAATAACTTAAGAACGTCATTAATTAGCGCTAATTAGGGTGTTAATTAGCAATATGCGCCCAACAACAAAACTCACACCAAGAAGTAAAGAATA
>Ga0209780_1000989_pt1 | contig 17534 bp, 16 predicted proteins | sample WorMetexBAHAMAS2_FD_187384 | JGI IMG/M metagenome (GOLD analysis project Ga0209780, IMG submission 187384) | Marine gutless worms symbiont microbial communities from Max Planck institute for Marine Microbiology, Germany - Inanidrilus exumae... | ecosystem: Host-associated > Annelida > Digestive...
ACCTCGTCCCCCCCCACTGCCCTCAGGTGCAAATACCACCCTGGTTGTCCCCAACTCTCGGCTAACTCTGGCCACACGGCCTTCAATACGCTAACATGCCAGCAAAACTTCATAACATTAACATCAAATCACTGTTGATCAAAGCCTTCACTAACAATACTCATCAATCAACGCATCAGCTTTGATGAACCGTACTGCAAAACGACGTTAACTTGCATCTGTTGTCCACAGTGCTTTAATGCTCAGCCGCTGAAGGCAACCTGGCCCGTGTAAATGTACTCCACAAACCACAAACCTTCACTTTCAGGACGTGGCCTACTGTACTGTCCCTTAATGTTCACGAGCCCTTTATTTTGCAAATTTCACAAGCTAAACAAAACCACGAAACTAAAGGGTGTGAATATTGATCCTATACCAATTTTAGTTGCTATAGTATGCTGTGTTGGAATCGTGTTGTGTGGTTTGAATTCGCTAAAATAAAAGGCACCAAAAGAATTTTGCATGTAAAGTCGCCAGGGCAGCCAAACTGAAGGTTTTACAGTATCCTGCATTCAGTCCGGACTACTAGGCTGATGACGGAAAAACATAGTAACAGTAGTAGCACTAGTAGGCGTACAAATAACTGGGACGCTGGACTAGCTGGTCAAAGGTGTCAAATATTTCCAAAGGTAGTGTAGCGACATGTCTAAGGTGCGGTGGAATCTTTAATGATGACTTCAATACAAATCACTGCCGAGTCGGACGGTTAAAGAGAATTTTGAAAGTGGTCGGCATTTGGTGGAGTTACAGGCAGAGTTTATAGCGGCATCGCTTTCTACTGACAGTGGACAATGGACATGTTCTGTGTCACCGTGTAGTCACGAGAACGTGGGAGATGGAGCGCGAGCGAGCGCGAGCGGAACAGCGATGGCGATCGTCATGGCGACATTACAGAGCATGTGTTTGAAGTCATGAGGTACTAAGTGAGGCAGTAGTCGCGCTGTCACGTCATGGATCTCATGAGCCGCACAGACAAAGATGAACGACGACAAGATCACGTTCATGACCGCGTAGCCAGGCAGCAGTACCAGCAGCCCGTGAGTGTCGGCCGCCAACCAGATGTGATACTGTGCCACGAACAGCTGTATACATCACAACCATCCACCAGTTCTGTGTACACGTGTTGCCATGACCACAATGCAATACGTCATCTACTTCCGGTTTTCTAATAATGGGGCCAATGGGCAGAATCAATCACACGACGTTATGTTTGGTTGAGTTTGCAAGGTGGCGTCACCGGGAGTGAAGTCTGCTATCCATGATGGCCTTATCCCAGTGTTGCTGCAGAAACTGGATAGAGTCAATGTCAGAGAATGTACTGATAGAGACAGGTTGGTCGAACTGCACTATAACAACCACAGAGTAACTCGGTGGTTAAACCAGGTCGGTTAAATATAAAGAAAATTAGCCCCATGCGGGACTGACGGTCGACTCTTCGCAAGTGACGTTTCTGTCAAGTTCAAATTCATGTGACACAAAAACTAGGACAAATATCAAAAATCCAGCCCAACCAAATTTAGATATTATGCTGTAGTTTAAGAATCAGTGGTCAGTTGCCAGCTCCCATTGTAAATGGCGGAGGAGATAGCTGTTAAAAATGGCCGGATGTCCAACTTTGAAGGGCTCGTGACCTTAACCTTCATCTTGGATCGGGTCATACTGCTTACCGTCCTGCATCACTCATCAATCTCTACAAACATGCCAAATTTTATTGAAATCTAAAAATATTTTTTGCAGACGGACTAACGGACGTACCTACGTACCTACGCATGGACGGACATTTGAGACCGGCTTTATTAGGTCGACTCTCTAAAAGAGTCGATCTAAAAACGAACGGTTGTAGTAGTAGTAGCGGTGGTAGTGGTAGTAATACAGACACTGTCATCAATAAAGCAGGAGTTTTTCTGAAGCAGTGAAACAGATCTGGCGAGATGACACACTCAATGGCTCTAGTACATCAGAGATATTCACCATGGTCGACACTTTACAGCACAGATGACTAAATTCAATGTAGCAGACAAAGTTTCTGATGAAAACTTACCTCAAGCGAAATTCGTCCAAACCACGCAAAGAAGACACTGTACTTTGCTCTCAGGCTGTTGTGAATGTTGCGGAGGCAGATGTACGCAACAATCTGCAACGCAGCAGTGAAACACACCAACGTTCGTTGGTTATTACCGGCAGAAGTCCCGCCTACTGTGGACCCCAGCACCGAGACCTTGTAGTGGTCCCAGGTCGACTCAGCCTTCTACCCTCCGAGAAACGGCAAAATGAGTACCAGCCAAAGGGCGGTGATGCTCTGCGGCTGGGGACTAAAGGCAGGCATGGTGTAATTTGCAGGTAAAACTGTGTGATGCATGTCTGACAAAACTGCAAAACCTAAATAGAATATAAGTTACGATTTTTCGATTTTTCGCCAGTAACAGTATCAAGTTTGACTGATATTGCTCATCAAACTTTAACGTCGTTTTCTCTAAATCACTCCGAAAGCATATAAGTACTTTTGGAAATTAAGCGAAGATATAATGTTGTAAATGAAAGAGATGAATATTAAATGATATACGCATATGAAAATCTGACCGGAATAAACGCTAGATAGGAATGAACAACATTGCATGTTTTCTTGTGTGGACACAGATGTGTAAAGATTGTATAGCCCTGCAACCATAAAGCACAATTTCAAATACATACTACCGCCCATATAGCTGCACTAGGCTCTCTGTCAGCATCAGGTCAGCTACAGTTCACTTCCTCTCAGTTGAGAGTTGCCAGAGCATACAAATTTGCTCAAGTTGTACATCTCACATCCAATCAGCCGTGAGCATGACACTCAAGCGCTAGACCACAGTTATTACCCATTTACGTACACACAGACAAACAGACAGAGAAATGTACAGACACAAATTTGTTGTTTGAAATGAGCACAGAACAAACGATGAACGTAGAAACTGTCAGTAAAGACAGACAGACACGGCTGCAACACTCTGCACAATGATGCTAGTAAGTAAATTCACAGGCAGCAAGCAGAAAGTGTTACTGAGTTGGTCGATATGAAAAGCACTAATAAAAATGCACGAATGTATAATGCGATTTTGGCCACATTGTAGTATATTATATATTTCCAAACAGCAAACGATCCCTGTAATCGCTTAACTTCCAATTATGTTGACATAATCGTCATATAAGACAATTATATATATAATGTTCTAAAATAGCAAAAATTAAAATAAATGCTAAATTTTAAGTGTGAAACACGTGCGCCATCACATTTAAATCTGTCATACATAATCTTTAAACGTAGCCTACAACCTAGCCTAGCCGAGTGCTTTTTCACTGAGTGAATGTTCTACTAAACAGTACACTGCTGAATCACACTCCCAAACAGTACACTGCTGAATCATACTCACAACAAGGCCGGCGATGGAGAGAAAGCCAGTGATCCAGATGAACACTCGACATAGGCCTGGCTGAACGGTGCCAGGGTCACCGAGCATTTTGCGTTTCTTAGCAACAATCAGAGCAAATGCAAAACCCATTCCATACACGGTGCTCTGCAACATTCACACACTCATGTATCACCCTCCAGTCCTCAGTGGGACGGTAAACTGAGCCTGTGGACTGAGTAATAATAATAAATGGCAACGATGAGTGTGGACGCCAGCTGCCAATAGGCTCCCTCACAGTCCAAGTCGGTTGGCTTGGTCTGAGGGTCGGCGGCCACCTGGCACTCAGTCTGCATTCAGCACGGGTGTGAAGTATTGCGATCAGAGTGTCTGTTTGTTTGTCTGTCTGTCCGCTCACATATCTAAAACATCACACGTCCACATTTCATAAAATTTTCTGTACAATTTACCTATGGCTTGGTCCTCTTGACAACAATGCTACATGTTATGCACTTCCGGTTTTGTGGATGACATCATGTTTTCGAATAATAGCAACAATGGAGCAGAATCGAATACTACATTATATTTTGTAGACTTCACCAGGTGGAGGCACCGGGGGAGAAGTCTAATGTCTACAATTGCCTTGTTTGACTTGAAAATTGTACGACATTCTTACGAAGATCCTGCATGGAATTAGGGCAATATTGCTTTTGTTAGAAATTAGGCTGCACCATATGTCATCTCTAACTCCTCTTGTTCTGCAACAGAACCTTTGGGGATGTAATTATTTACAGGCGAGATGGCTTTCCTCTCAGCCAAATAACAGTGTCAAAGCATTGAAGTAAATGTACAATACACAACAGAAACCGATGAAACTGCATACATATCGATCGAGCTGCCATCTGAATCTCCAGTCCAACAATGAGTCATCTGCAGAGACAAACAGTGGCTTCATAAGTCGCGACAGAAATATCTTCTCAAAGAACACCTACAATGCAATGACATTGTGGCCTGTATATTCCACAGAAATCTGGCTAGCAAATATAGCATTGCACAGCTGCCACTAACATTTGCACTGTCCCAAAAATAGTGTCATACAACAAAGTGAAACAGAAAATGTGTGGAAAGTTCTCACAACGACAGAGTGAAATACAGTCAAACCATCACTTCCAGTCTTTGTGTTTAACTGACCAAATTCCACTGGTCACCGCAGCTAACGTGGGACTGAGTACAGGTTTGACGTCCCACTGGACACAAAATAGGTCATTTTGGAGACGTTCTTCCCAGCCAATCTCTTGGCTAAGTACTGATAAAACTAAACCCAACACAACAAAAGCAAGCAATACAAGAACAAAATGACCTCAGCTGACATGAAAGAACTCACAAAAGACAAAACTTAAATATGTACACAAACAGAAATCTAAACCTAGCTAACATGCACAAATATAAGAACTGTGTGCATGTGTGTGTGTGTATCGTTGTGCACAACTGTTGTACACAACACAGCACAGAGCAGTTCTGATTATCTTCCCTCTTATCCACCACACAAGCACCAGAGCTCAGATGCTGTCTATTGGAGGGGAGGGGGAGGTCACGTGGGGTGGAATCCCAAAAATCATCCAATGAAACAAGAGACACTCAGAGAAGAAGGGTGGAATGCATCTTTTGTGATGTCCAGACCCCGAGTTACAAAGCACAAAATGATGATAACTGACACAAGAACGTCGATAATTGACAGAATTATTTCAGTGACTGAAAGTTGAAATTCTGAACATTGTATTCAAAGCAGCAGCAGCATTAGGACTCTTGTTACCTCTGAAGCATACATCAGAGTAATGAACGTGACTAGAGCAGCAAACTTCATCAGCAGATAGAGATACTGCAGCGGTGAATCTGTAACAGCCAGACACCACAGCAGCAGAAAGCATTCACAAAATGCAAACCTCCACTACAATGACAACAACAGAGTCATTTAGCCATCACAGCCTCGGCTAGCCTAGCCAGTACCTGAAGAAAACGGTCGCTCAATCAATACGACGGCAATCTGATAAGAATCAAGAACACAAGTTTGTGAGTTGTTCAGACATTTCATGTTTCTCCTTTAAACAAAACCCGATGATGTCATAAAGCACATTCGTCCCAGTTTGACAGGTTTACCTGCTGCTAGCATATCCCAGTATAGAAAGTAATGCACCCTAATTTAATTCCCAGATAACCGTTACTCTATGCCAAGCCTGATTATTACTGGCCCGCCTAATGGGCAAGTATTGTTTTGCTCTATGGCGTCTGTTGTCTGTCATCGTTGTCTGTCAAGTCGGTAACGCTGCCAGTGGGCGGGCCGGGCGCATCAGCGGTCAGGCAGCCGACACTGCACGGCGGGCCAGTACGGTTGCGTCCAGTTAGGGCGACAACTTGTCACTAAAATAAGTGACCATTTGTAGATATGTTGGTATGGAACCACCCACTCAGCCAACTCAGCCTCCTAACCTTAGCGGAATGAGGAATAAGTGTGGGCAAATGAGTCGCGGCAGTGCACTGGCCAAGTGTCACAGACTCTGTGCTATATCCATCTATCTATGGACTCAATTGTCTACGACACAGAGACTAGCATCAACGGGGTACGACGTCCTTCATCTGTTGTTAGTGAAACGTGTCGTCATGATGTGAACGACGCGTGTATGGACTTACTTACTGTCGACAGAAGACGTCGTGATGCGAGGCCAGACGGACATGAGGACGTAGACGATGACGAACCAGAACGAGACGAGAGGCACAAAGTAGTAGAACTGATACGGACGATTCATCACCAGACACAGGACGACGACGAGGAAGTTGAAACGAACCAGCACCTAACGACAGCCGTCACACAGTCACTCAGCTCACTAACACTGGGCGACTTCACTTTGGACTGAACTTTCTAGTCTCTGTCCTATTGTGCTTACACACAGGTTAATCATCATAAGGATTAAAGTTCGGTGAGCGGAAAACCACTTCAGTTTTTAGCCGAGCAAAGTAAACATAAACAAACATGGTGATAATTGCGGCAGCCGGAATAGCAGCTGGTATCCTTCATGGAAGGAACAGACCACATCATCGAGCGCCAAATAAAATAAGTACAGCGTGCGCTTCGACTGAATCTTTCCATCTGTCAGCCCGTGTAACCCACTGTTCTATTTTTAGAACAATTTCCGCTCAGCTAAAACGCTAATCCGAAGTTGGGACTGACACCGAAGGATGATTCACCCGTGAGGCAGGCACTGAAATCACAGCTACACACGAGGTGGCTAAGTACAGCACCACAGTGACGTTCTATTCAACTGTAGTCAAAACTCTTGGGTCTATAGCATGAATATGCATTATCATTTACTAAGTAATCTTGGAAGACAAGTTATCCACAGCATCTGGTGACGTTCGTGAGGTTTCGTTTCCGTTTCTGAGATTTACGGTTGTTGTGCAACACAACAGGTTCTGAAGAATGATCAGCCAGAATAACTTAATAATGAGATAATAATAGCGATGATAAACATCGGCCGTTATGATGAGAAGCACAATGTAGCTCCATGACAACAACCTCCGTAATCAGTCTGACGTGAACGTTACCGTGAGCAGTCGGTGTAGACTGAAGTCAGCCTTGTTGAAAAAGTAGCAGAAATGTCCGTAGCCAGACAGGAAGAGGTAAGATGAGACCATGACTCGGATCTGCATGTAGATCGGCAGGATCTTACTGGCTCCAGTCAGGTGGTAGATGAGGATGACGAGCTGCATCCAGCCCTTCCACTCGTCCGTCTGATCTCGACTCAGTATCGACGGCTGCAACACCACCACCACCACCACCATCACCATCCATCATCATTTAAGGATTTTATTACGTTCATTTATCTGTAACGGCTTTCTTTCAGCAAAAACGAGACGAGACAGAGACCTTCACCTACAGAGACCGAGACATTGGCCTCACCAGCCGAGACCGAGACATTTGTAGATCACAAGATGTCACCAACACGTTAAAATAGGCCACGTTATACTGATTGCAGTCGTAACCTTCTGTCATAATTAAAATTAATTTTACTCTCAACGTCAGAACCATGACGTCACTTCATCAACCCCAAACTTCCGCCAGTAAGTCATACACTGACCATTCGTGTTAACACTGCCATAATAGCGACTGCTGATTTGGCTCATTTTATTAATGTGGCTTGCAAATCTCCAGACCGAGACAACATACATGTATAACAACACCGCAATGTGCATCTGTTTCACAGTTCACACCCAGAGCTGAACTCGAGATTACCACTTTTAGTAAGTAAGCTGTATGCACTCCGAGTCAGACTTGGAATTCCTGCCATGTGGTGTGTGTGTGTGTGTGTGTGTGCATAGTTGAAATACCTGTTTGGTTTTCTCGGTGAAGAAAAGGCCGAGAATCATGAGATAAGAGAACGGCAGGAAGAAGTTGACGTTAGTGTAATACTTGTTCTCTTTCATAAAGAACGTTGTCCTGTACAAATCAACGTCATCATCATTATTACTCCAATAGTTTAGTAAATTAAACCCCATCTCATCTCTGCTAGGCTGAAGTCAAGATTTCAAGGTGTTTAAACTGTTATAACACATTACATAAAAACATGCTTCTACTTCCACTTATCTTATCTTATCATCCATCTACACTTGCAATGTACTGTAAAACCCTTTAATTTGGCTGCCCAAAAAGTTGGTGATTTTGCATGCATAATTATTTTGGTGCCTTTTAATTTGGTGAATTCAAGCCGCACAATTCCAACACATGAGTGATGCCAATTGGAGTTGCTACAGTATCAATATTCACCCCCTTTAATTTCACGGTTTTGTTAAGCTCGCGAAATTTGCAAAATAAAGGGCACACGAACATAAACGGTTTTACAGTACTACTGGTCTTTTCTGTAAATAGTCCACTAACAATTTTTTCATCATCATTACTAATAAAAGTTCTACTTTCTACAATAAATTCCAATTTTCCAAAGAATGTGATTGGATAACTGTGCAAGAAAGTGGCTGGTTTGGCAGACAGACAAGCAGAACTGCTAATATCGTTGACACTTGTAGACGTTTAGAAACAGCAATCCTGTCAAGAATTACCGGTCACAGAGGAAGAAATAGAGGATGACAACCCCAAGCCGCGCGATGCAAGTCGTCACCTCATACCAAGCGTCATTACATCGGCTCATGCCGGCTGCGGAGGCAGGTGATGATGAGGATGGCTGGTCTGGTGCTGAAGCATTGAGACACATGTCTCTATCACAGCCGTGCTGCAGTGGCACACTGTTGCTATTAGGACCACACAGCATGTAAGTTCTGTGCATGTACCATCGCCACGCGTATATACCAACGGCCACACACAAGCTGCACACGACACCACAATGTCATTAAATAAGTAAGCAAAAGTCCACTTACAACACAGCCCTTTCCTCATTCACTTTAAATCATACCTCCCCACTCCCAGTAGTTTAACTTCATCCTCCCGGACTGCCTTCACAGACTATTGCCCGGACTGTTTCTTCTGAGCTACTTGGTTTTTGCTTTTCAGTTTTTCGTTATTTTTTCATTTCCGTGCCGTGCGCTACATGAGGCCGGCCATCACGCCAGCCTCTAAGCACATGTAAATCTACCATATTGTATTGTATCGTATCGTAAAGACCAGTTTCCAAATGAACCTAAATTAGCCAATCACTCGGTCTGAATTAGCGCCTCAGAAGTTACAACCCAATGGCGCCATACAAATCTGTTTATTATTATTTATTTACTTATTTATTATTATTATTATAACCACTCAGTAGTCTTCCTCCACAGGTCCAGGAAGAGTCTTTGCGTGTACGTGGCTCACAACCAACAGTGTCAAAAAACTGAAGCAAACACATTTAGCCCTCAACACATCCAGGAAATAAATTAGCCCCGTACGGGACTGACGGTCAACACTTCACAACTGACGTTTCTGCCAACTTCAAAGTCACGCGACACAAAAACTAAGCCAAATATCGAAAATCTGGCCCGTTCAAATTTAGATATTGTTCCCTAGTTTAAGAATCCGTGGTCAGTTGCCAGCTCCCATTGTAAATGGTGGAGGAGATCGCCGTTAAAAATGGCTGGATTTCTAACTTTCAAGGGATCATAACCTTGACCTTGGATCGGGTCATACTCCATACTGTCATGCATCACTCATCGACCTCTACCTACACGCCACATTTCACTGAAATCAAACAAACTTTTTTGGACGGACGGACGTATGTATGTACGAACTGACAGACGGACATTTGAGACCGGCTTTATTACGTCGACTCCGTCAAAGTCAGTACCAGACACATTTTCATCTAATCAAATTCAACAAACATCCTACAAGACATAACCTGGTTAGTGCTACGGTGACCATTTTAATGCATTACCATTCAGCTGGGCCAACTCAACCTCCTACACTCTACAGGATGGGAAAAAGTACTCACCAGCGGCAATGCCACCAGTGATCTTTGGCTGGGAAGGTAACCACAGGTTTGGTGTTACAAGGGCCATGCACCGTAGACTCAATGGTGTATCCACTGGGAACAGCCCTGAATGCCTAACGCCGGAATGTGGCAAATGCCAGAATGCCAAACAAGCTTAGGGTTAGGGTTAAGGCTTAGGTTTAACGTTAGGGTTAAAATTAAGCGGGTTTGGCATTCCCGGAACTGACCTCATTCAGGTGTCTGGCACTCTGGCCCGTATCTTATCTAGGTTCATGCTCAATGTTCTCACAGAAGGAGATGAGCAGCTCATGTATGAGTGTGGCATCAGTTATGTTTAGTGAATAGTGAGAATGGAAATATGCGTGAAGGCAGCCAGACTGGCAACGTCAGGCCAGATAAACAACCTGTGCTGTTGCAGTGTGCGCAAACACAGACAGGTGAGAAACATAATGACTAATCAGGTGACCTAGCAGTGAAGATGAGTAGCAATGCCAGCTGAACGACTGAAGCTGGTTCCACGCTCACACAACATGTGCCGTCATTGAAGTTGATATGGTCATTGCAGTACATGTTGAGCAGGATCTGCGAGTCCCACGACAACGCCGCGGCTCCGACGTGAAGTCCGTCCGACATGGTTGACAGGAAGCCAGAAGCAAGCAGACGAGACGACGACCAGACGTGAACTGAACTTGTCAGTCTATGCCATCAACATACTGCAGTCTACACTGTGGCACAAAACTCACAAAGGTGCCACGTGTTTCAACATACTGCAGTCTACACGGTGACACAATAACTCACAAAGGTGCCACGTGCTTCATAAGGTAGTGTAGCGACAAACGTGGTAGAATCTTTCATGATCACTTAATTACACATTTACTGTCGAGTCTTGATGTGAGAGAGCTTAGAAAATTAGTCACCATCTGACAATATTACAGGCATCAGTGTATATAGGTACCTTCATATGGCCCAGTATTTATTGTGCTACCTCATGTATATATGGGGTGGCCAAAAAAACGTTATGTATATATACTGTTTTATTGTGCTGCCTTTTGCGTATTAAATGATGATGATATTGTTTACTCTCATTGCATTGACACATACTGGCGGGTGTCCTATGGGCTTCTAGCCAGTCAAAATCACTTTTCTACAGCACTGCAGACATTTTGGCCAATTGTTTCCTGCCATTCTGTTTGGATTACCAGAAATGGCATTTGGCCTGTAAAAATCCCAAAGATTTGCCTTGAACTTGGCAGACCAGATCTCAACTAAAGTAGATCCAGAAAACCAGACAGTTAAACAGAAAAACGAAAACAGTACGGCATACACAATCATGATTTAGAAAACACAATCATGATATAGACACTTTGCTGGCTAAATGGCTGTAAAGAACCCTTCAAGAACATCACTTCACTTCACAATGGGCATACAGTATAATATAACGTATGCATTTCTGTCCCACTGTAAAGCCTCAACTTCAGAATTGGAGAGACAAGCAATCATTCCAGCAAAGAAAAACAATGGGTCACTTTACCTTTGCTGAAACCTAAGTCTAAAACCTTAGTCTAAGACCAAAAGTACGGTTTAAGACCTAATTAATGCAAAATGTGAAGTGGCGCTAAACTTTGGTCTGAGAGTGAGACCAAAGTTTAAAACCAAACTTACCGCTTAGACCAGTTCAATACCAAAGTTTGGTCTAAAACCAAAGTTAATCTCAGCAATCCGGTCTTAAAACAAACCGCGTAATGCATTTAGATAGGCAATTATCACTAATCTCTTACAGTTAAGACTTTGGTCTAAAATCAAATCACTTTATCTTTCGCTTAATCTGAACTCGGTCTAAAACCAGGTTTTAGCTGTTCAGATTAAGCTTTGATTTTAGACTAATGTTTTAGACTTTGGTTTTAGCGAAAGATAAAGTGACCCAATGTAAGCAACAACGACCACAGAATTCAGCACCTGTCAATGTCAGCTACTCACAGCGTCTGCAAGGCCACCCTGTTGTATCGATCCACCTGACCATTTGTAATCATTGAACGATTCGCTGAGAGACGCGACTCAAGAACTGGATCTGAACATCACACACCATCACATCTGTACTACACCGAGCTTCTTCCACACCGTCGGCTGCAAGGATGGGAGCATGACATGTGGAAAAACCCACAGTTCTGACAGGTTTTTCCACCATTCAGTCAACTGGCACCATCACATCAGTACTACACCGAGCTCTTCTTCCACACCGTCGACTGCAAGGATGGAAACATGACATGTGGAAAAACCCACAGTTCTGACAGGTTTTTCCACCATTCAGTCAACTGGCAGTCGGCATGTAGCAACACACACACACACACACACACACACATGCGCACACACACAAGTTGCTCCCTTAACAATCTTCCTTCACAAGCTCCGAACCAGGGCATCCTCAACGGACATACATGGACTGTTTCTTCTAAGCAACTCGGTTTTTGATTTTATATTCTTTCCTTTTTTCGTTTCTGTGCAGTGTGCTAAATTAAACTGGTCATCTCGTCAGCTTTTGAGCGCACGTTAATGTACAGTACGGTATCATATACCAACAACACCAGCCACATCGATGAGAGCAGCATCCGTAGCAGTGCAAATATCAGCAACAGTAAACGACATATCACAACCGAACTAGCAACTCATCACCTTGCAGCATCCAGATTATCTTGCTGGAGTATTTCATCTCCTCAAATGCCGACAGAATATTCGACATGTTACCTGAAATTAAAATTAAATTAAATATGAAATAAAAATTTAAATAACAGCCAATGCAAAAATTGCAGTTTATACGTATACAAGAAATCACACACAGTGAAATCTCAGCTGAATCTGACCATATCGTATAATTTTTCTATAACATCAGCAACAAAAAGGGCGTTCAGTAAAGCACATACCTCCCCACCGACCTTGACCTTAACCTTCCAAAATTTAATCACCTCGTCCCCTGTAGCCAACGGTATGACTGACGAAGTTTGGTGACAATGGGACCTGAATTGGCGCCAGGACGTTGTTCACAAACACATATACCTATATATCTACCGATGCGGACAAATACATAACCTCCCATCACCTTCGGTGGAGAGGTGACTAGTCCACATGGAGATTTCCTGCAGTGACTATCTGTAGTGTGATAACACTGACACTGTCATCCAGTTTAAGAAGCTGTTTTTCCACATCAATCTACATCAGCCGTTTCACCCTCTGTTTTTTTCTTTCATTTTTCTAGTACAGCACCTTTGGAGATAAGTGACGCGGGTTTTTACGGGCTAAACGCCATTCGTAATGGCATTTCAAAAACATTAGACTTGAGATTGACGTTAATATTACTATCGTAATTTTTTAAAACAATTAATGTGTTAAGTACTTAATTTTAACTGCCTGAGCTCTACTTTAATGTCTAAAATACTTTTCATAGTATAACTTACAGCTATGAAGCGTGAAAGAAATTCATGTATCTGCAAGAAACCATCTTATAATAATAATTAATAAAATAGGATTTGTATAGGTATAGTGCCGTAAAGTCCGAAGATACAGAGGTGTTGGTGGCATCAGGTTAAGACTTACTTAATACTTACATGTAACATGTTAAAAATATGCGATAGTTGTACTTTTATGAACACTATTATTAAGCAATTCAGCTTTTGCAGTTAACACGCTCAATAAAAGTGTGTGTTTAGTAAAACAAGTAATAAACGAATCAACGAACCTCTAAAGTTGTCAAGAGCCACATCAGATGCGTTACTCATCTTTATGCTCCACTGTCAATGACAACATTTGCAAATAATTTGGACATTTGTCACAAGTATATCCGTAAGTGTGAAGAAGATGGTAAGTCTGAATTAAGACATTTTATTTTGTAAATCAAGCCCATATGACCCCACAAGGACTAATGTTGTTGTTATTACAAGCCACGTGTCATCAACCCAGCGCCTCTGAAGTTACGACCATATGGCGCTATACAAATGTGTATATTATTATTATTATTATTAACCATTGAACAATGGCATCTTCAGCCAAGTGAAGCTGTGGTAGACCATCATCCACCTGGTCTGTAGTCACAACTAGGGTTAGTTGTGTCATCAACCATTGAACAGTGGCATCTTCAGTCAAGTGAAGCTGTGGTAGACCATCATCCACCTGGTCTGTAGTCACAACTAGGGTTAGTTGTGTCATCAACCATTGAACAATGGCATCTTCAGTCAAGTGAAGCTGTGGTAGACCATCATCCACCTGGTCTGTGGTCAGCTGTTGACGATATGAAACATTGTTTGACATTTGACACTTGACACTTGTTGCAAGGCAACACTTTTGTGGCAGTATGCACAGTGACCTTGGGACTAATTATGCAGTTTTCTGAATTATCACAAAAAATATCCTAATTCTTATACGACATGCCACTGACTGTGAAGCACAAGATACCGATATGGCGACTATTGTTATGATGCCTTTATAACTGGATGACGTCTGTGCTGAAAGTGGCAAGTATTGGTGCGGCTTATTTTAGGTATGATTTAGGTATTTATCACCTTCTCGGTTGTGCCTTTTGTGTTTCAAGGGTTAGTGTGGATTTTTCTGCCTGTTTGCACCTGCCCTGTAGCATACACTGTTGTTTTTGTTCTGTTGCTCTGTGTGGCTAATAAATGATGATGATGAACCTGTCCTTATTGGAGAACAGATGAGTACTGATGTGCAGCCAAAGTGACACTAGACAGCCGTGTGTTACCGTAGCACTGCCAGTTATGATGAGTTTGGGTCTTCGTTCAGCAGCCACTGAGAGCCATGCTTTGTACACATCCAGCATCGATGCATTCACAACCGGCTGCCAGCAGAACTCCTGTCAACAACAAATATCTCAACAGTTGCCACTTTGAACACACACACTTCATCCAATCAACTGCAACAGCACGGCTTCATTGCGTGCGTTACTATGGGACAAATGCTCTCTGTGTCACTCAATGAAGACTGTCCAAACCAACAAAACTCACAGCACTGACAACAAACATGAATAAAATTAGCCACGTACGGGACTGACGGCCAACTCCTCACAAATGACGTTTCTGCCAACTTCAAAGTCACGTGACATAAAAACTAGGCCACACATAGAAAATCTGGCCCCGATAAGCTTTAGGTATTGTGCCCTAATTTAAGAATGCATGGTCATTTGCCAGCCCCCATTGTAAATGGGGAAGGAGATAGCCTTTGAAAATGGCCGAATTTCCGACATTCAAGGGCTCGTAACCTTGACCTTGACCTTGGATCGGGTCATACTGCACACCGTCATGCATCAGTCATCAACCTCTACCTACACACCAATTTTCATTAAAATGAAGAAACTTTTTGTGGAAGGACGGATATATGGACGGACATTTGAGACCCACTTTATCAGGTCGACTCGGAGGAATCGACCTAAAAATCATCCACAACATCAGACTCGTTGTATGTCATTTCTCTAACACCAGCAGTCAGGCCAGGCATGGAATACAACGGACACATTCAACAGTGAATGACAGGAAGACTATTTCAGCCATCACAACTAAAATACCAAAAACCCAGATTAAATGGTACAATTCACAGACACATGCAGAAACAGGCTTAAAAACACATGCCTTTAGAGAAGACATTAGTAAATACAAATAATGTATTTAATTTTTCAAGACTTTTAAAAAATACTGCATAGAAGGCTGACAATGTTGAAAAGCTGTGCTTACCACTTCAAGATTGAGCTTCTCATCAATCAATCTGAGATCAGAATGAGACTTGTACGCTTTGACTTCACTTTTGCTCAGCACGTTAGCGAAGTGAAAGTAAAGCTGACGAATACGGGAATCCCCAACAAATGCTATGTGATTTCGACCTCCCCAGTACGAAATGTAGTGCATACAATTCCTTGCATCACTAAAGAAACAAGCAAATAACTTGCAACAGCAGACTACTATGAAAATGTGAATTTAACAGTGACGTGAAATCTTAAATCAATAATAAAACTACAAATTTATTGTACAGACTAGACAACGCATGTGTCTCACCAGCTTCACAGAATAAATCAATCAATAGATCAATCACTTTATGTCTTTTTGTAATTTATTAATCTTCTTCACTTACTACAAGGCACGTTGGCCAATCTTTAAGTTTTGCACCATCCACTTCTCAAGCCACATGATGCTGCATCCACTTTTACTTTCCATTTCTCAACTGTCTATATTACAACGTTAAATATGTACCAACTCTGCACAACATTACTGACAAAACAGAGAGAAAAGTATTTCCTGAGCTAAATGGGTTCACCTTCTCTGAACGTTTTTCAATCATGACTAAGGCATATCTCTTCTCCCATTCTGACATGGTGTGTTGACTCTTATCTCCTCTACTGCACCACAACCTTGAAGATTTTTCACTTATATTGTACAAATGCTACTTCATACTGACACTGACAAACCCTTGAATATGCTTCACATCTCAAAAGGCTACATCTATATTCCTAAATCAACAGGTGTACTAATATACAAGTGTAAAACTGTAGGAAACCACAAAAACATTACCTTTTTGTATACTGGTGCATCATACAGCCAAATGGCTGCCACTCATTGTAGCCCTGAAAGTGTCCATCGCTAAGTAACCATTGACATGAACTATTACCTGAAAATACAAACCAAACTGCTAACAATAATCACAACTAAAAACATAAACAGCAACCCAGTCACTACAACATCAGCAGCGGGGCCATACCCCCAATGCCCTAGAGTAAACCCACTGTATACTCATACCCTCCCTCCCCTAGACAACAGTATATTTTTCCATGTGAAATTTCAGCTTAATCTATATACACATTTCCCATGAAATGCAAAAAACTGTCAAACACTACAAAAATGTGATATTTACCCAATTTTTAAATTTGGGGGATACTGTACCTACTCCATCCCCAATCATGGCCAAATTGAGCATGAGGGAGTGGACCCATGGTCAAATTTCAATGTTGTCGCCATTCAGGCCGAAAAATGCTGAAAACTGCAATATTTACTAAATTCTAAGTTTGGGGGCTCCTGTACCCACCCGTTCCCCGATCAAGGCCAAATTTGGCATGCTAGAATAGATCGATGGTCCATACTTTAACAGCCAAAATTTATTTGAATCCAATATTCTGTCACCTGAAAGGGGCAACAAACTCCAAACTTTACCATATTTAAAATTGCACCACCCATCATTAAATAAAAAAAGTGATTGCAGTTGCACAAACCTTCCTCTATCCAATCATATCAAAATCATTTCTTATTCCAACGCCTTGACGGCAAAGTGGCATTGACAATCTTTTGTCGTTCTAAATCGTGATCGACACACAAACAAAAAAAGTAATGAACATTTGGCTTATCCCCCAAATTTTAACCCTCAATTTACCCACTGATGCACACGCATCCCCACACGGCATTTTAACGACCATGAAATGTGGGGATGTGGGTATTGCAACAGGTAAAATGCCCTAACCCTAACTCAAACCCACTCCCCACCTTCACCTTCTGTTGCACATGGCAGTTCATCACCACCACCTTCTCCACCATCACCACTATCTGTCACTACTTCAGTCTTTCATTCCGAACTTAAGACTTGGCTTTTTGGCAAATCCTTT
>Ga0209780_1000990_pt1 | contig 17531 bp, 10 predicted proteins | sample WorMetexBAHAMAS2_FD_187384 | JGI IMG/M metagenome (GOLD analysis project Ga0209780, IMG submission 187384) | Marine gutless worms symbiont microbial communities from Max Planck institute for Marine Microbiology, Germany - Inanidrilus exumae... | ecosystem: Host-associated > Annelida > Digestive...
TCATCAAATGAACCGGGTGAACTCTCGCAATGGCTTTGCCATGATGACAGCACCATAAATATCATCCTGGTTATTATTATTATTATTATTATTATTACATGAAGTATATTAGTTGAAGTAATTGTTATTATGTCATTTCAATTCCATCATCGATGCTATAACAGATTCTCAGACAAATTAATTACTCTAGTTTGACGTCCATATTGGGTTCTGTTGTCGTGGAGCCAATGTAGAGAAAGTGGCTTCACTCAGTAATGTCGTCCAGCAAGTTAGTCTCCTGGTTGGCATAAGGAAGAACTCTAGCCACAGGAAACTTTTGCACCACTTTCATTTCACATCAAAGGCACCGTATGGGCTCCGAGGCTGTAATGTACCCTTATTAATTTGTTCATTCGGGCGCTGTGTAAATTGTTTACGTACTGACTTCCTTATGCCTTAAGAATCGGCCCCTTCCATTTCCAGGCCAGAGGTCATAAGAGGTGACCAAACCTTTCTTTAGTTTTTTTTTGGGTGGGGGTTCTTTTTCTATTGTAGCATATTTTGTTACGGATGCATGTTTGCTTTTGTTGTGTTAGATTTAGTTTGTCAGTACTAAGCCAAAAGATTGGCTGGGAAGAACGTCTTTGAAATGAGCTATTTTGTGTCGGGTGGGACGAAAATCGGTATCTCAATCAACCTCCGGAGCAGAGTGGAAAACAGAAAGCCTCAGTTTGTCTGAAAAATGGCCAATAAACTAGTGTAGGTGATTGTACGTACGTGTGTGTGTGTGACATGTTTAGATCAACTGCATCGTGGCCCCTTGAGGCGCCTGCTGAAGAGAAGCAGGGATGGAGGTACATCCGGATTCAGCAGAACGGAAAAAACGCCAGTGGGCAGACACACTACCTGAGCTTGTCTGGCTTTGAGATCTACGGCACCGTCACGGGCGTGTGCAATGACCTAGGTATGTCAGTGTTACTGATTTCCTTGAATTTTTGAAATTGTTATCTCTGCTGACATTTGCAGAGTATTGTTTGTACGTGTGAGTGTATTCTAAATCTGTGCTAGTTACATTGTCGTAAAAATGATACCTATCTTCACTAAAATGAGAGGCTATTTTCTGGTCGAATAGAAAAAAAACGTTGTCTTGAACAAGATGTCGCCCTAATGGGACGAAACTCTACTGTGGAATGTTACAGATGATGACAGACAATGACAGTTAGTTAGTTGGAGTTTAACGTCTCCTTTCAGCACAAATATGGCTATATCAGAGACAAGACAGACAACGACAACAACAGATGCCAGAGAGCATTACTAGTCTGCCCCTACACTATGTGTAGGCGGGCCAGTAATAATGGAAAAATGACAAATATACACATCTATACACATCCCTACTTCTTGTAGTGTGCCAAAAGTCGATTTTTTGGTTATTTCACTGCCTTATTTCCAGTGACTAACTGGCTTTGGGCTAGTGTTATATGATGTTGTGGGGTGTCTGCATTAGGTAAAGCTGTTCGTGAGGCAGAAGCGACACTGCGCCGTCAGCGCCGTCACGTGCGTACACACGTCCTGCGACAGATGGTGCAGGGTGCTCGTGTCGTACGAGGCATGGACTGGAAGTGGCGCGACCAGGACGGCAACCCGCCCGGCGAGGGCACCATCACCGGCGAAATACACAATGGTCTGTAGCAATTCACCACCCATCTACGTTCTAACAGCCGTTTTTGGGTGATCTTGCCCCCTACATATCACCAAAGCTAAGATGATTGTCTGGATGATATCAGAACTGTTCTGTACTGTATTGTGTATGACAATGGTTAACCATGACACACGCACACACACATACACACACACATGTGAACAGTTCTTAAAATTTGCTAAGTTTAGTATTTTTGTGTTAGCGTAGATCATTTAAGTTTCTGTGCTGATTGCTTTTGTTGTGTTTCTTCACTACAAAGCCAAGAGATTGACTAGTATGAACGTTTCCAAAATGACATATTCTGTGTTGAGTGGGATGTGAAACCTTCATCAATCAATCTGAGTGAACTTGGGCTAGCTTGTACCTGCTCTGTTATTGTCCTTTACTTGTTTGAGAATAGAAACTTTCAGGGTTAAGTGGCACAGGTTTTCACAGTCTGCATGTTTTTTTGTCACCTAATCAACGATATTTATTTTGTATGGCCCCATGAGGCTCGGCCAGGGCTGTAAGTAAGTGGGTAAGTGTCGAAACGTTATGAAGTAGTTAGTTACTTTTTTCCATCCAAAAAAACAACGTACTTTTTTATTGACATTGTGATCTCCTATTTGAGTTCTTGACTTCCGGTTTCTGACATGAGTAACTAACTTGTCCGATACATGGCTGGGTTGGGACAAGTTACGTGCTGACGTCGGCGGAGATGGTGTTATTAATTTAGCAAGTATAAAAAGCTTTGTGGATATATTTGAGTGAACAGTTGTGTGTCCAGGCTGGATTGACGTAGCGTGGGATGCTGGTGGTACAAATTCATATCGTATGGGAGCCGAAGGAAAGTACGATCTGATGCTTGCACCTTCACACAACCCTGAGAAGGCTCGCAAGGATGTTCTGTCACCACGGTTGTTGAGTAAGGCGAAAGGATTGTCAGCCGAAGGTTCTGACACCAAGAACAAGGTTTGAGACAACTCATTCAGTTTTTGTAATGAGCATTATACTTGGAGCATTGCACATTTTATGAGTTAGTGTTTGGGGTCAATGCAATCTCTGCTACCTACCTGTGTGTGCTACATGAACACAAAAGAATTTTCTCAAAATATTTTTCAATGCAGTTAATTTGTATGATTTAAAAGGGCCATTTTGCAGTATCTTAATGGTTTTAATTTATTAGAAAATTAATACCGTATAATAAAACTTAATGGAGTTAGTTGCCTTCTATTTAGTCAACATTTGATGAACTGTTGACATTATAATTGTTATAAAACATTCTAAGTCTTCATTAAGGCCCTCGGTACACACAGGAAGAGGGCCAGTGTTGGTTGAGCGATATGATCTCCACAATTTTAGACTGAGACGACTCGATGGACCCAGGAACTGAAATTCCGAAGTCCTGCGTCTGATTGATGTTGGTGTGGCCAGGCTGACACAAGCTGTCACCACCCGATGTACATGTCGGGCCGTCATATTAGCCAAGCTTCGAGTAATCACAGACATTGCATCATGGCTTCTGCACTTTCTGCGCCGCGGAAGTGGCCTGTATTAAATTTTGATTTATCATCCTTCAGGTATTTTTTGGGAAAGACATTATGAAGCACGAGGCCGGTTCTGCAGTAACACCAGTAAGAAGGTTATTTTTTAAAATTTTGAAAATAATAGTATTTTTCAGTTTGTAACCATTATATTACATAGACCAGAAGATTAAGAAAAGCTTGTGTGACTCTGTTCACAACCCTTTGGGATGGTTTGTTATCTATAAGCTAGGACGTGCCATGTTTAACCTTTGCATTAAATTTGAGTCTCTGTCTAAATCCTTTGCAAAGAGGAAAATTTTCAAAATGGGATGGTTTTGGGTAGTGATGGGTTACTTAAGATAACTGAAGATGATACTGCTTAGTGACCATCACAGGAGTTTCTGGGCAATGTTTTCTGTAGTGCTGGTTGGGCTTAATTCTCATACCTGGGACGTTACGTGTAAATAGTGAGCTTTAGCATTAATTGCTGTATGTGCCTGGACCAGGCGTCTGGAGGAACGCTGCAAGGCAGTGTTCTTGTCAGCCGCAAGAGCAGCTCAACACCAAGTCTGAGTGAAGCTGTCGAACCCAAGTTAACTGTTGCATCAACTGATCAAGTTGCTTCTGCCGAGAACCTCACGTCTTCTTCATCATCCGAGCCGGTAAGTATCGAATGTAATTTGCTTATCTAGCTGCTTTCATGCAGAAATAGCTCTCGATGGATTTAGTTCCTCGATTATCTGTTACTTGTCACTCGTACTTGTGATTGGTAGTTTTTGCCTGAAGTTATTAGGAAGGTAAGTCGCCATGATTGCGTGATTCCTTGTGTTGTGTGGTGGCTTAGTGGTAGGGCGTTGGACTTGTGACTGACAGGTCACAGTTCAGTTTTTGGCTGGTCCGCTTTTACGTAAGATAGGTCAACTCAGCCTTGCATCCGTACGGGGTCGCTAAATCGAGTACCTGCTTCGGCTGGGGGTAAAGGCGGGATTCTCACTTCTGTCGGGTGGCAGGTAACACTGTGTGATCCCATATGGCATGTGAGTTTGCCGTAGCAATGTGGCAGAGTTTCTGCAAACTGCTATACGCTTACTTTACTTTACTTTTTACTTATGTCTCTAAGTTCTGTTTGGATAAATGGCAGGATGTATGGGATAATAAACTTCGTCACGTTTATCCCACCTTGGGCATTGTCACACATAATAAGAATGTCTTCCACCATGATTGTGTGATTCTTTGCAAACTCTGAATTGGTCGTAGATGCCTGACACACTTGCACATATTGTCTGGCAATGACCTCCCAACACGTGACTCTTGCGGACTTGCACTAACAATGAACCATGTTCTGTTGGACTGTACCGACTTGCGAGATATCCGTGACCCAGGTTTATCCGTGTTCTTTTCAGACGTCGCTGCCGCTGCCAGTGAGCGACATCGACTCGACCGGAGTATCCGACGTGATGGTGACTGTCGATCTGGCTGAGGAGCCGACGCCGAGTCAGTTCCACACGACGGTCGTTGTCCACAGCAGCTTGGAACCTTCACCGGGCCTGACTTTTGACGAGGCGGTGGATGTGATCAGTGCATCCACCTCGGAGTTGAGCGTGTCGGATGAACCAGCTGGTACCGCGCTGCAAGAATCGGCGGACGCGGTGCAGGAGCTGAGTGAAGAGGCCATCGTCCCTTCAACTCCGGTTGTGACATCTACTGCTCCACCAAGTTCGTCGTCAGAAGCTGCGGCCGGTGTCGAGACTGTCGCCGCCGGTCTGCCCGATCAACGACCGCGAGCTCCATTTGGTCGCCGTCCGAGTTCTCGCTCGCAGGCCATGGCGCAGGACACGACCGCTGGTTCTACGCCATTCGGCATTGGGCAGCACACCCGATCGAACAACGAACTGGCACACAACGCCGTCATGGATGCACTGTTCCGCCGACACAGTAAAGCCGAGGCGGCCGCGTCGGCGACACATCGTCAGCAGCAGGAACCAAACACCCGGACTACATCGGCATCCAATCAGACATCGGGCTCTAGCAGCTCTATGAGCGTCAGCGTGCCGAATTTGACATCCACCATGGAACAGACTGTTAGCCTGCTGGAAACATTTGCAATGGTCGCTCGCCGGAATCTAGGAAATAACTCCGGCAGCGTGATGTCAGCAGTTGCGGGTAGCAATAACAATCCATGCAGCAGTCTTGTCCGACTTGCACTCTCTTCTAACTCACCAGGTACATGTTACATGTCCATGTTGTTGGTTGTGTTGTATGTATTTGATAGTTAAGGATGAAGGGTGTCGTATTTGACTTAGTTTAGTCTTGCGGTGTGATAGTTGTCTCCCCCTGTTGTAGGCACTAGCGTAATAATTTAAATGACCCTCTCGATCACTTTTTTTTAGAGGGTGGCTGCCGAACAAAAAGATGGCCAGGGTTGAGATTAATATATCGCTGGCCTTCCTTTACTGTAAAGTAAAAAAAGTAAACAGTATATAGCAGTTAGCATCAACTTAGCTTTCACCGCTGCGGGAAACTCACATGCCATATGGGATTACATAGTGTTACCTGCCACCCGTCAAGCATGCTGGTTTGGTCATCGCGTAAGGTGCATTATATAAGAATCTTACCTTTACGTTTACATATCAATGTCTAATATGTAAAGCATAAAATGAATTTTTATTTACTTTTATGCATTCGCCGTCCGACAGGTCGGCGAATGTGTTATGTCCCAGTGTTCCGTTCGTCTAGTCAGATATTGTTACCACGATATCTCATAAATGGCGGCTTGAGTAATTTTGATACAACTGACTGGGAATATTCACTAGCCCTTGGTGATGACCTAATTAGCTTCTGGAAGTCAAAGGTCAAGGTCGCAGCAGGCCATCGAGGTCAAATCTTGTGAACACCAATATCTCACAAACTACTTGAGCAATCTCGATGAAACTTGGAGGGAATGACCACTGGCCCCTACTGATGACCTGGTTAGATGTCAGAGGTCAAGTTCGCACCTTGGTTCAAGAATTGGTGGTCAAGGCATCCGCGTCGACACTAGTTTGTTGAGTTCCAGCTTATAGTTTACTTATACCGTTAGTTAGTGAAAGGAAACGCATATGGACTGTAAAGAAGCTGTTGCATTTATTGCCGAAGGTTCTCACCGAGTATGCTTTGTTGGTGCCGCGTGCAGCATCATTTGCTGGCAGCCTGTTGAGTGCCGCTCAGAGTTTCCCCAACCTGACGACGACGCCGACATCCGGTACGTCGACGACACTGACGTCGGCGCAGACGACCGGCAACGTGACGTCACTGAGCCAGGCGCTGACGATGAGCCTGACGTCAACGTCGAGTGACAGCGACAACGACTTCCTGGAGATGTGTCGCACGTCGACGCTGCTGGCCGAGCTGGAGGACGACGACGAGCTGCCGGAGCCGGATGATGAGATGGACGACAATGAGGATGATCTCAAGGATGACGAGGAATACGACGACGTCATGGTCTGTGTTCCCTGCTACTATGATTGATGACAGTCTGTCTGTGTATGGAGCATTACTGTTTAGCCACAGACTCGACTTGATAAAGCCTGTCTCAAATGTCCGTTTGTACCTATGTACATGCGTATGTACGTACGTCCACAAAAAGTTCCTTCAATTTCAGTGCAATTTGGCATGTATGTAGAGGTTGACGAGTGATTCACGACGGTATGCAGTATGACCCGATCTAAGGTAAAGGTCATGAACCCTTCAAAGTCGGCAATCCGGCCATTTTCAAAAGCTATCTCCTCCGCCATTTACAATGGCAGCTGGCAACTACCACGGATTCTTAAACTAGGGCACAATATCTAAATTTGATCTGGCCGGATTTTTTATATTTGGCGTAATTTTGTGTCACATGACTTTGAAGTTGGCACAAACGTCAGTTGCGAAGAGTCGAACTTGCTGTTTCTTCCCTAGCCATGGCTGAAACCATCGTCAGTACTCATTTAGCCTACCCAAGGAGTGAGGGCCAGGCTGAGTTGGCCTGGGTGGAGGGTTACATACCGAGGTTGTATGCCGGTCCATAGATGGTTACTCATACCGGTACTAACTGGGCTCAAAATAGAGTTAACTTTGTTGATACGCCCAGCACCATTCCCGGTATGCCAGACTGCCATAGGGCCCCATGTAGGCCTGGGGCAATCCCCCCTTATCCCTTCACTTCCCCACTTTCTACTCTTATCGTTTAGTATCTTTTACTTTTCCTGTTTTCCCATTCTTACTTGCTTCATCTGTTTTCTTGCTTTTCCCTTCCTTTTCCATTCTACCAGAATAGTCCCACTCCCTTTCCAGGCCAGATGTCATAAGAGGCGATTAGACCTGGCTTTATTTTTTATTTTAATTTTGTGTTATATGTATTTTTAGTCTTGGATGCATGCTTGTTTTTGTAGTTTTTTATTTAGTTTAGTCTTGCAACGTTATAGTTGTTTTTCCCTTTCCCTTTTTGGGTGGCTGCTGAAAAAAAGGTGGCCAGGGTTGAGGTTAATATATCATTGGCCTTTCTTCACTGGGTAGGGATAGTTTTCTACCCCTGACCTTTCGTCTACGATATTGCCATATTTGTGCTGAAAGGGGATGTTAAACTCCAACTAACTAACTGACTGCCATAGTAAAACTAGCTAACCACGTTTCATCTGGTAAACGGCCGTCCATTCAGTCGGTGTGTGTGTGCGTGTGTGTAAGGAGGAAGACGACTATGAGAACAAAGCTGGCAGCACACAAGGCCGGCGGGCGTGGGACGACGAATTCGTACTGAAGCGCCAGTTCTTGGCTCTGATCCCGGCGTTTGATCCTCGGCCCGGCCGCACTAACGTCAATCAAACGCAGGACTTCAGCATTGCGGCTCCCGGCTCTGCCGAGTCGTCTCAGTCGGAAATTGTGCAGACTGTAGCTCAACCGAAACTGGCCCTCTTTTTGCGTGGACCTAGTCAGCCCGGGGTGTGTAGCCATCTCTCCTGATTTTTCCGTTGTTAAAAGATTATTTGCCATTTTTATGTCGACAAGTATCGGCAATGGCATTATGTTTTTGGGCTGTCCATCTACCGCATTTATTTGTTCATCCCGACAGACCTTGTTACCACGATATATCATGAACGGCTAGAACAATTTTGATAAAACCGACAGGCATCGTTCACTGCTGATGACCTGGCTTTATCTTTGAGGTCAAAGGTCAAGGTCTGAGCAGGTCATCTAGGTGGTGAAGGCTTCCACTTCAATGTTGGGCATCAAAGTCCATTTGCTTGTTAATGTGTTGGGTACAGAGATGAAATGAAACTCTGTTGGCTCCAGTACCTTTAGCCTGTCTGAGAACACTGGGAATAAAGTCTGCTGATGCAGTCTTCTTCTCTTCCAGAACCATTAGGTAGAACTGTCCTAGAAACCAATACTCCAGTAATAACTGTTTATAGTGTTAAAAGTGTTTGTAATTGAAGTAATGCATTAGTAATATTGTCATGTTTCACATGAGAAAATGTTTTTTGTAATCATGTTTCATGTTTTCTGTGTTTGATTTCAGAGACGAATTTTTCCAGGTAGTCAGTTGCAGTGATATTATAGTTAACTATAACTAATGGTATAACTAAAATTATTGCATCTAGTTAACGAAAACTATGATTACAGCTAAGAAGATTTTTATAGCTAGCAGTAAATAATGAGTAAAACGATTAATTAAAAACTAACTATTGATTAAAGCTAAAATGATCCCTATGACTAAAATTCCAGTTATTATTTAAAACTCACTGAATATGCATATGTGGTCAACAATGAATCGCAATGACTGGGAGAATGTATGAAGCTACAAGGGACAGCTACTGGTGTAAATATGTTGCAGATGCCTGATGCCGACATTGCTCTTGACGAAAGTAACGCCACCATCTTTAAATTCGTACAGCGCCTCGTCACCCAGTCAACATCTTGTGGCAAAGCGGAACGTTTGAAGCGCATCTGGGAACCAACTTACACGTAACTATTGCTTTATTCTTAGATGCTTGTTGTGCACTTGATTCGATGAAATTGTTGTGTTGGAACAGTCTGCTATTGCACCACCACCTGCACCACTGTTTTAAACAGCCGTTTTCCAGGTAAATCTGGGCTACCTGCTTTACCTCAGTTTTTAGGTCGACTCTTTAGAGTCGACCTAAAAATGCCGGTCTCAGATGTCCGTCCGTCTGTCCATCTGTCTGTCCACAAAAGGTTTCTTTGATTTCAGTGAAATTTGGCATGCATGTAGAGGTTGATGACTGATGCATGACGGTATGTAGTATGACCCGATCCAAGGTCAAGGTCAAGGTCAAGAGCCCTTGAAAGTCGGAAATTTGACCATTTTCGGAGGCTATCTCCTCCCCCATTTATAACAGGTGCTGGCAAATGACCACGGATTCTTAACTTAGGGCACAATACCTAAAGCTTATTTGGGCCGGATTTTTGATTTTTGTCCCCGTTTCTGTGTCACGTGACTTTGAAGTTGGCAGTAAGTAGGAGTCGACCGTCAGTCCCGTATAGGGCTAATTTTTTATATTATTCCTGTGCACATGATGAACAGGGAGATAATACTGGACAGGAAAAGGGGGGTTCGATGGTGTCCTCTATAAACAGTGACCGTTGCTGACACCTCGATCAGCAGTGTCAAGGTTGTTAGCTGCGCGAGCGTAAGCCGAAGCAAATAGACTTGGCTAGCGGCTGGCTGGTGCAACACACAACGCCAGTCAGGACCAAGCCATACAGTAGATCACATTTAGAGGGGGTACGTTAGAAATACCTGACAATCTGTTTTTTGTCTTCCCCGCAATCATGCACACATCTGTACACACCTACCAATTCCTCTCCTCTCCCTGGGCTAGCTCACTAGATTGTTACATGGTCTTAGCACTGAGGTCCTGAAGTAGGCTGGACAACTGCCTGCAATAAAGAAAGAAAGAAAGACCTTGACCTTTTGACCCCAAAATAAATGGGTTTTCAGGACTTACCATACAAAATTTTTGTGTTAAGTTTGGTGATCCTAGCTGCATCGATTGTTGGTGATATCATGCAGAAAAATAGACACCAAGACAAATGGAGCTAAAAACCCTAACCCCGCAACTGCTGTTAGCATGGGTAACAAAGAAGTCTAAACCATTGTTATACAGGAATGGCAATACAAACAACTTGGATGGTAAGCTTGTTGCTGGACTCTGCTGTCTATGAATATTCTCTTGTATTGTGTTTGTAATTGCCTTTGATACACTTCCTGGTGTTGTCGTTAATCATTGCTGTGACTATAGTTTAGTGTTGTTGGCATTGCCTGTCAGTGAATCAATATTCTGCACGTTGTTTGTAGAATTCTTTACAAAGAAGTGAATTCTGATAATTTGACGTCAAAACACTCAGCAGCGGTAGGTCAATTCTTTAATTTATGCATTTTGTTGGAGTGATGGTTTTGGATGCATGTGATAAGGCTCATAAGATGAGTTAGTTTGTGCTTGATATTAAGAATGCATTTGGCATAGTGCTGGTGATACTGGGCACGTGTTGGTCCTGCAGCTGTTGTCATGGCAACCCATCTTTGTTTTTGGTGTTGTTTGCTTGCCACTCTGCATGTTAGATTTAATGTTGTGTTGTGCTTATTTTCTTTTGTGATTAGGTTTGCTGCATGTTTTAGTATTGATGGTGATTGATGTGGCAATCGTTAGTTATCTTGTTGCTGTGCGGCATGTGTCCATTGAGAATGATTGATTGAGTTAAGGTTTTGCATCCCACCCGATACAAAATGGGTCATTTCACATACGTTCTTTCAGCTAATCTCTTGGATTAGTACTCAAAAACTAAATCAAACACAACAAAAACGAACATAAGTAAGTAAGTAAATGAATTATATAGCACGGGAATCAACAAATGAACGGGGCGTATTATGGCTCCAGAGCCTGTATGGGGCAATGTGTCTGGATGTTTGCTTGTCAGTCGGTGTGTTTGGATTATGAGCATTTTGACCAAGGTTTTTGGTTGTTATTGCACAATGTTTAGGGGGTCTCACTTTTTTCTTGGACACCCAGTAGTTACATCTGTTTAAAATACTTACTAGTCTCATTTGTGCACCACAGACCACCTCTCTTTATTTAGTTGTATTAATGTAAAGTTCTTACCCCCTCAGATTGAAAAAGGTTGTAGCAAATAGCAGGAAGATCATTCCAAATGCAGAGTTGACCTACCTTCTGCACAGTTGATGGAATTAGATTAGGTGAGACTGGATTAGTAAGAATTGAGAACGATTGAAATGGTTGTTGACCAAGTCGTGAGAAATAGACAGTTCAGCAGTAGGTGGAATCTTAGAGCCAAACTTGAAATGACTGAAGAGATTGTGGAGTGACCAAGTGAAAAACGTACGACTGTCTCTTTAATTGCTTTGGAGGAATGCCTAAAATTTTGACTTTTCTGTCCGCTTTCATAGCAGTGTAAGATTAGTGATTGAATAAGATTAGTGATTGAAAGTTGTGCATTTCTTCAACACAGATGTGCACTTTATGGTGCCAGTTTATCACCTAGAAGGGAAGGTTTTGCTTACATAATTGTCATAGACGTGAATCGAATGTCTTCTTCTTGTCCTGTGATCATTCACTGACCAATGTATGAATGTCCTCCACTGCTGGCAATCGCATGCTATTCACACCTTCGTTTAGCTGCAGTCCCGTCCATTCATTGATGTTGTCGGTCGAATGCATCCTCTTTGTCATCCTCTGCATCTTGTACCTTGCACTGTTCCGTGAGAACCGGTACACTTTTGAAATCGGTTTTCAGGCGTGCAGCAAATATGACCAAACAGTTGTAATTTCCTTTGATGAATGGTGTTCAGAACAGCATTAAGAGATGTTGGTGTCTGATAAATGTGTCGATTTTGCATGGAGTAATTTCTTATGCTAGCAACGATGTGCTGTTCAATCTGTTGTTGCATGTTAATCCTAATGGAATCATTGTCCTATGACTAACTAAAATACTTTGCTCTCGTTGGCTCTCATTGTCTGTGGTGCCCATAATGTACTGTTACACGTATCAAACACTCAGCCAGTTGATGTGTCTAATGTCACCGGGACATGTCTCAAACTGATCTTTGACCACCAGGCTGTTGATTTCTGAGCTGGAATTACTTGGTTGTAATGTAGCAAGTTCCAACCGAAAGACAAATTGCTCGTGCATCATTTTTTGCAGATTTCTTTAAAATATATTGACAAATGTATTAAACAACTGCTTCAGTTACAACTTGAACATGAAGAAAATTTTTTATAGGTTTGGGGGTTCCATGCTTTATATTTGTTGCCCTGCTTCTTTGCCTTAATAATGTAATACAACAAACTGCATAAGTGACTGCGGTTACGGCACAATTTTGCAGTCAAAAATGGCTGTATTTGTACACGTTTAGTTGCTCATAGGACAAAACAAGTTGATATCTAATGTACAAATCGTCGTTAAATGAGCATGTCGACAGACTGCAAGCTTATGGTCGATATCTTCATTTTCGTTAAATTTTTTCCACATCCACTTGCAACCATTCAATGTTTAGTTTATGCCTTGTGTGGAATGCAGATTTAATGAACACCAGTAGTTCCTCTGTGAAGTTACACTCTTGGCGTTGCTTCTTCTCTGTCCATTGTGTGCATGACTCTTCACATGTTCTGTTGCTTTCGTGCAGTGTGCACATTCCTTAAACGTGTGAAGTAAGGCTGTGCTGATACCATATGTTGGTTGGCTTCATGTTTGATACTGAAGAAATTCCAACTGCTGTTTGCAACATTTGGATGTGGGTGAATGTTTTGAATAGACGCAATATATGTTAGCTGTTAACTTGCTGGCATCTTGCTCACTGTAGTTCCTGATGTCACTTGATCTATTAGTGCACTAAAGACTCTTACCTAATTTTTGCCAATGCTGCAGTATGATCACATGGATAAGATAGGAGTGGCAGGCATTGATGAAACTTGGAAGATAAGCAGACACGTTGTATTGTGAACTCTACCGATACAGTTTCATGGTCTCTGATGTTTGCTGATGACTATTCAAATGAAGGATATTACCGACTTTGCCAGCAAGTTGGCAATAAAGATTGAACCAGTTCTTAATTGCCCAAAAGTGGAATTCGGTGTTAGTCAGCTAGGTATGATGGTCCTTGGATTATTACTGCTGTTACGGTCTAGTTGCACCAGGCTGAGATAATGTTACCCATAGGTTAACTCAATGGCAGGTCATGCAACACATCAACCAGTAGCTGTGTTGGATGAAACTGGGTTGGTTAACTGACAGATAAAATTAACTTAGTTTGATGCAGCCCACCCTAAGTGATATTCCTTTCCTTTGGGCGTATTCACAGAATCCGTCAGATTTATGGATGCAGCATGCAATTTTGTCATCCCTAGTCAACACTGTCAGTTAAGTGTGCAGTAGCTGCTGCATTATTTGGTGTTTACGGCCAAACTTAGCTGCATGCAACAACTTTGCTGTGCATTATGGATTTACTTGTATTTCTGCATTTGCAACTTCATTCATTAGATCAACTTGATGGTGATGTAAGGGCAATTTGTCGGGCAAATATGTGGTGAAGTCTATTGCATATGTAATAGACTATGCATTGGACACACTCATCCAACCTATTCTTATCTTTTTGGACCAAAAAATGTTGCGAATCACTGCTTCATTATATAATAATTGTTGTATCAGGTTACATACTGATGAAACACATACTGAGGGAATGTACCTCATAATAAATACTCTTCTCTCGCTAACATCAACGAACTATTTAGGTCATTCAGCCTGCAAAAGTGCTATACATGACATCACAGTAATCTCTGGTCACAATACGATCTTCGTGTTGTAGGGCATGATGTCGTATTGCACGAAGTTAACTGGTGAAGATCTGTCACGTTATTTAAATAAAACTGAATCAGTAGGTTTACAAAAAGCTTAGTGCTAGTGCCAGATCGGCGATCTGACTGTAAGTGCTGCAAAATGTTTACATTTCCTAACCTTACATCATGGCGACCAGAACAACTGACATAGATGGGAATGAAGAAATTAGGTCAGTGTCACCCTATGTGTAGATTTTATCAAAATCTTCAATTTATATGATAAATTATAATCCTAAAGGCGTGATATAAACAGTGTTAATTGCACTGCTAGATTCTAACAACTGTTTGTTGTATATGCACGCGGTGAAGTTTGGACTTTTAACTCGTGTGTGATGTAGTGTACAGCGTAAATATGAGGGTTCCGCTAACACGTATGAGTGCAACTTTGTTCCAGCTTGTTTACGGCCGCACTGTTTGCTGATGTCAGTGTGTTGTGGTGCATATTTCTAACAACCTAACAGTACCTCGTTCGTATTGCGTCTCGTTTTAACTTGTAGGGCCGCAGGCCAGGCCTGGCGTTGTCGGGTCCCGGCGGCTCGCTGCCTTGGCCTGTTGACTACGTCGAGCGCCAGCTAGGTACCGAGGCTTTGCCTAAGAGCGAGCTCATCGGTTATCTTCGGTCTCGCGCCGATTCCGCCTTTCTGCACCGCTGGCGACTTGTCGGCACTGAGCGAAATATTAAAAAGAGTCACAACTGTGTGCAGCTGATATCGGCATACAAGGCAAGCCCAACTGAATGAATGGAACGTGTTGATGTTGTTGAATTAAATACCGTGCCGCATGATCGTCAGATGCCGTATTTTAGTCAGATATGTTAATATTTGTGAAGCATGCATGATGTATTTCTAGTAAACATTTAACAGTTTTATGCAAAATCATAGGAAACACTTGCTCATCAAACTAAGTGAAATAAATAATTATTCCATGAGCACTTCTTTGACGTGACACTTGTAATTTTCAAGTAGAGTTTCACGGAGTGCAATACTTGGGATTGTCAAATAACTAGCAGGTTTAAAGTAGAGATGGGATATTATGGAAATAGTGTAGGAAACAATATTGAGGAGCAAGTGTATTGTGTTAGCTAGTACAGTTAGGACCAGTGTGGATATTGGCGATGGTGCAGGTCTGGAGTTAGTGGATAAGTTATGCTAATTGGGTGACATGCTGAGCAGAGATGTAAAAGGAAAGGAAGAGTATTTATATAGTGCCATTTATACTACGCATAGTCTCAAAGTGCTCAGACGTGGATCGCACAGTTTTAACTACAAATTATACCATGCCTGCCTTTCATTTGTAAGTGTTCACCAGATGGCGTCACCCCTAACTGAGGTAGCAGACATCCAATTACAGTTTACTACCCCCGAAGGGATGAAACGCTGAGTTGGCCTGGTTGGTTGACCTATAGAGGACGGTTTACCCACATAAATGGTCACCCATCAGCTACAGGTCGAGCGCAGGACAGGGAAAGTTCGCCGACCGAAGACCGACATTCTGCCACTGTCTCACACAATTAATGGAGATTCTGATGCAGCTGTGGAGGCTAGAGTGGGTAATGGATGAAATAACCTTAGGCAGTTTGTGCCTCTGCTTACTAATTAGGACGACTCCCTGCTTTTGATAGCGAAGTTATGCTGAAGTTGTAAGCTCTCCATCCCTGACTGTTTGTCTCTGATTTAGCCATATTTGTGCTGAAAAGGGACGTTAAATTCCAACTAACTAACTATATGTTGCATGTCAGTGAAAATTGGCTGGTGAATAAAGATAATGAGTTGAAACTTCAGCGGGCTGAGGTGAGAGTTATTAGGTGGATCTGTGGCACTGAAAGACAAAGACAGGTTTACATATAACAGATAGCTTCACATATAGTGAGTTCAGAGAGAGAGAGACAACGCATTGATTGATTAACGTATCATGTTGAGTCGATACTGAGTTGACATGCAAATAGGACACTGAAGGTGTCGAATTGTGAGTTGTTACAGCTTGTACATTAATACAGGCTTTGTCGTATAAGCCAGTGGCCAAAGCAAATTTCAACCTCAGACGTCTTCTACACTGCTTAGTCAATTTTGATGAAACTTATCATTTAAAACTGCCTTCATGCAACATTTGATTTCTGTTTGATAACTTGGGTGGTATGGGCAAATACCCAGTTTGCCATAGGAAGGTTTCTTTGTCTTCTTTGATTACTTCGTCACATGCACAAGTAGCACCAGTGGACCAATTTGATGATCTATATGTCATATGATGTGTTTCTGCACAAGGATGTGTCTTTTAGGAGATATCACTCCCCATCTGGGGGGGGGGGGTCAAGGCCCCCAAAAACCACCCAAAGGGGGCGTGAATGGGCATATTGAAGCCAAACTTGCAACATATTGAAACTTACATATTATCAAAACTGCTGCATTGATTCCTACCAAGTTTTGCACAGTGATAAAGACCACCAAATACTCTTCATGTGTGTTGAAAGCGCCGTTAAACTCAAATCAACCAACCAGCTCTTTATGAGTGGTTCAAACATGCGTGCGACAAATCCAAGATGGCTTACGACCGCCATTTTAATAACTGAAAAATTGCCAGTGAATGTGCTGAAATGGTAAACTGTTACTGCTAGGCTCCTAAATTTCCCACATTACTTGTGTTCTTAGACTTTAATAAAACAACAAATATTGTAGAGAAATAAACTAGCTGAAGATCTTTTGCCCTCTCTGTCATTAAGGGGATGATGTGATATTTGTGTAATTATCATCTTAGTATTAGTTTGATGTAATAGCATCATTTAATAGGCAACACAAATCTGCCTCATTTTAGTGAATTTCCTTATTGTATGCACGTTCATTTATACAATAGGGGGATTGTGTCGATAACTCCTTTAAGGAGAACAATGTCATCTTCTTCCTTGTCTGTATGCACAATTTGCCACCGGCAAAGACATGCCTGCATGAAAACTTTGCGGCAACAGAATCGTCCAGTTCTTAACTTGGGGTGCCGGCCAGGGGTGTAGTGGAGTGGCTTGGGGTGCCGGCCAGGGTTGTAGTGGAGTGGCTTGGGGTGCCGGCCAGGGTTGTAGTGGAGCGGCTTGGGGTGCCGGCCAGGGGTGTAGTGGAGCGGAATTGCATGAGAACGCCATTCCCATAGATATTTTTCTGTGGGAACGGCGTTCCGTAGACATTTCTGTACCAGTGGGAACATTTGTACTAGAGCATTCCCGGAGTATCGGTGTTTAAACTGTTTACATTCATAGTAGTGAAAAATCTTGCATTGAACAAAAGAGCGCTTGGTCCCGATTTGCCTTAATATTGTTCAAACTTCAAACTGTACGAAATTTGATGTCGATTCTCAGGAAAATCATTTAAATTGTTGCCACCAGATGTTATATTTTAAAAGCTAAAATGCACCATATATGATTTCGGTTGGGGCTACGCTCCAGACCCCACTGGGGGAGCTTACAGTACTCCCTCAGAA
>Ga0209780_1000991_pt1 | contig 17528 bp, 9 predicted proteins | sample WorMetexBAHAMAS2_FD_187384 | JGI IMG/M metagenome (GOLD analysis project Ga0209780, IMG submission 187384) | Marine gutless worms symbiont microbial communities from Max Planck institute for Marine Microbiology, Germany - Inanidrilus exumae... | ecosystem: Host-associated > Annelida > Digestive...
GGCCTTCCTTCACTTGGTAGGGATAGCTCTCCACCCCTGACCTTTCGTTTTTGATATAGCCATATTTATGCTGAAAGAAAGGGGATGTTAAACTCAAACTATCTAACTTCTCGAAGCCGCAGTGGCCACCACAAACAGAAATGCAGCGTCAGAGTCTACAGGATCCTGACAGAGCCGTTTGCCAGTGTAGTGCCTCGATGCAGCTCTAGAAACACATGCATTTTGATAGTCATCAAAAGAGCTTACATGTTCAGCATTTGTGCCTCAGTTCGTCCCCTGGCATGCTTTACTTCCGGAATTTGTTTCACAGTGAATATTTGCTTCTTTTCAGCAGAAGTCCAGTGGTAAAACTGGAGGGGTGCAGTTCTTCACCTTCTTCGTAGTCAAAGGGTTAATTTCTTTTAGCAGAGCAAAATCCTTGACTGTTAACGTGTATTGCGTTTTTATAGGCGGTCCCCTTCATCAAAGTGTAGAAGTGGTTTGCTTTCTTTTCGCAAAATTCCCACAGGACAAATTTTTGTTGCATATGTTCTCTGACTAAGACCGACGATGCATGTGCGACGCAAAGGTGAAATTTTATTATTACGTAACCGACAGGTCACAATGTTGTGCTACAATGCGATACGGTAGATTAACGTGTACTCATAAACGTACGGGATGGCCAGCTTAATTTATCGCACGGAACAGAAACGAAAAATAAGGAAAAAGTAAGAAACGAATAGCTCAGAAGAAACTGCAATAGCAATAGTCCATGAAGGCAGCCCGGGACGAAGAAGTGAAACTGCAGAGGTCTCTTTCATGCTCTGTAGTTTCACTTCTTCGTCCCCGGCTGCCTTCATGGACTATTGCCCGGAACGCTTCTTCTGAGCTATTCGTTTTTTATGATATACCATCCCAGAAGCGCTCTGACGTATCAGATCTGGAGTGTCTTTGATTTGCGATTTTGTCTTCTTGTTCTTGCCCACCATTACTTCACGGTCGAAACTTTCACCCTTTCCAAAAGTGGTGGTTTTATGCACATTTAGTGGAATGTAGACGGTACTTGTATTCAGTGTAATTGTGCTATGATTGTTGTGTGTTCGTTTGGCGTCTGTAGCTCCTCCGTGTGATGCAATTTACGCGGCGTGTTGGACGTGTCCAAATACGACTCAAGCCAATCATCCGAGCTGCAGATGGCAGTACTGTGCCGACGGCAACGTACGTGTTCACTCCATGGGCGTAAATCACGGGACGAGTCCCCCAGAATTGGACTAGAGGACTATAATGTAAATTGTCCGCCAGATTTTGTCATGTTTCAAAACTTTTAGCAGCAGATTGATTGCATTACAATGCAGTAATGCAATAAAAGCTTATCAACCCCATTACTCTAACAGACTATTCACTATTTCTCAAAAGTACATCTTCAACGTCCACCAAATCCCACTTCAGGCGGAAAATTCAATATTTTTTCTGGCGAGGACACGGACAGAAATACCGCTTAAAATGCACCTAATCACGCCATTTCACATGAAAATTTTTTTTTCTGGGGAGAGGGCCTAGCTCAGGGGCTTAGCTCCCTCCCAGACCTCTCCCCGGTAGGAGCGGTACCCCGTCGCCACACTCTACCTCCCCCACCAAGCTTTTTGGATCCGCCCTGCGTCTCCCAGAATTGCAGCCACATTTACGCCATTGGTTCACTCCAGTCCAGTTAGCGACACATAATGTATACCTCAATCTGAAATTATCTTCATAGCCCACCTTAACTAAAAGCAGTAGTATCAAAGGCATGCCGTTTCAGATATTTCCAATGGTATTCTGCTCAATTTGATGATGTATTACACTCTATTGACGAATCCGTCTTTGCAACTATCCGATACAAACCCTAACGTGTTTTGCACCAACTCCTTCCGTCACCCAAACAAACTAGTTATAATCTTCCTACCCCTGGACACGGCCTTACCCTATCTGTCCTATACAGTCTGAATATATGCGCAAGAACTTCTTTTATCGAATTCTGTATACTGGCATTATTAATTTAGTGTATTATAGACCGAGACATTTTTACATTCTATTTATATTGGCTGCGAAAGCTGGACACTTACAAATAATACAGAAACACGTCTTGACTCTTGACGCCTTTGAGATGAAAGGGCTGAAAAAGATTCTACGGGTTTTTTAGGCAGCAAAGAAAACAAATGAGTGGGTTCTTAACAAAGTGGAGTAAAGATGGAACTGTTTGTCACTGTCAAAGCAGGAAAGTTAGCAAACTATGGTCACGTCGTGAGGAAACAAGGGAGTTGCCTGGAGAAAGAGATAATGCAAGGAACAATGCCAGGTGCATGTAGGCAAGGAAGACCACACACGGCCTGGATACACGTGGACAGGTCTGCCCATGGAAGAGTTAATCAGAATGTCAGAGGACAGAGATAAATGGAGAAAGTACGTCGATGGTGTGGTCAACCTTCGGATCGAGTACTGCTAAAGAACAAAATATCAAGTTCAGCGGCTGCTGGTCGACTGTCACTTGCCGTTGCTGAAAGATGAGCGATACGACTTGCTGCTCGTCTGTTACGACTCCTTGTCTAACGCATCTGAGGCAAAATTCAGAGTATATGCATATAGAGTTTTCTACATACGTATATGGAGTTGCCACGGTCGAAACTGCACAATTTTGGGCGACCATCAGGTTGGGAGTTACACGTTAATTGCCAACAGCCTAGTTTATGTTTAGCTTCTTGCACGCGTAGCTTAGCTTCATAGTTAGCTTGTAACAAGTGCGTGGTATTGCGAATGTTTTGTTTGACAATGCAGGACAATTGCTACAATGAGACACTGAAGGATATTCGAGGTACAGATATTTGGTTCCGATCTGGTTGTTATGGCAATTGCACACCAGAAGATCAAGTGTGTACGGCATTACACTGCAAAAGTTGTGAAGCGGCGCCAAAATTCTGCCAAGGAGGTTATTTCACTGGCTTTATATTCCTTGAATACATGGGCTAGAGAGGAAATTATGCATAGAGACCAAACAAAACACAATTTTTTCCACTTTTTCTATTTTTGAAATTGTGCCTTGATGCCTTGCTACAAAGCCAATTGATCTGTTTCTCTTTATGACTAGAATGATTGATACTGCTAACTTCTGTGTTCAAGCTATCTGCAGTCTGTCTAATCATGCTTAAGTTTTTTTTGGTGTCCCTGCATACTAGTCTTATAACGCGTGGTCACTAAAGCCTTGAATGTGCCATGAACATTAGCACTCTGAAAACAGGGAAAACAGGATAACAAACTGCCCGTGAAAGGGGGTGTGTTCAGGTTCACCTTACCTATTTTAGATTGTAAGGGACCCCAATCATATATATACAACGGCTGAAACTACAGTCTGCTTAATTTGTACACAGGTAGACTATATCAAGTGTTAGTTAGCCTTGCGATGACAAACTACTGCCTAATGAGAGTGGTCAGGGTTACATGATCCGTTCTTAAATTTTGATGTCTCAATCGTCTTTGGAATGGTGAAGCTAGGCACTTCAAATTTGTTGTGCATATTGATATTCACGAGTACTAGCACATGTGCGATTCGTTGCCCCGAAGGGGATGTGTTTAGGGTGATATAATCTCTTCTCGGAAATGGGAAATAAGTGACATTATCTCTGAAATGCCGTAGATGCAGTAGAAGAGTAATAGGAAACGTAGGCTATGTGGCATACAGAAATAACAGAATGTCAACAATACCAATAGCCTTGATTGCTCTTGAAGGTCAGTTTTGCTCTTTGAAACCTTTCTAATTCCCAAACATCGGGAAATGTAGCACCTGTGATGTATTGTATATTTACTCATGAATCGTAAAGCGCACGTGGCTTGTAATTTCAACTGTTTTATCAAAACTGAAGGACTTCTCGAGGTCATAGGCAGTCACGTGCACGGTAATGTGGTAATATCTCCGAAGTGTGGAAGATAAAACCATTATTACTACACAGCATTATTAGGAAGTAATCTGTCACCTCTGGAATGGCGGCAGTTTCGCTGGAGGTCATTCACCTTTTTGTAAGCCATTTCAAATGGTATTTTGCGTACAATTTTGCAGCAACTTACAAATGTTCAACTGACATAACGCGTCGCGCGGTCGTTCTGCGGTAGCTGAACGTTTTGTTTATCATGGTCCTTGACCCTTTCTATTAAAATAAATTTAAATGAATTGACCTGAATTTACCAGTCGTCTTAGCGACTGAAGTGCCGGTGTTCAGATTTGTCGTAACTCTTTAGTATAGCAGTTTAATAGGCTTAAATGGTCAGTTCACAACAAGTGTAGTGTAGGGGTGATCGCGTCTTAGTTCCAAAGCAACAAATATTACTTGGCTGGACTCCAGCTAGCACGATAAACACGCCCTTACCAAGCGAAGTCATGTCGAAAATCGGCAGATGAGAGAATCTAAAAGCTGCATTTATTCTGTGTTAGATACCCACTGTAAACGTTAAGAACCGAATTTGCGTCGAGATCCGATGCTATCTGTCCAGCGTCTCATATCAAGTCATATGCCGTGCAGTACTGCTGCGAGAGAGACTTTGTGACTGATATGGTAATGTGGTGTAAGTTTCGAATCACATTCAAGCTATGTGTTACGATGCACAATGTTCATATTGGGAAGGCTCCACATTATCTCTCCGATATAGTGCAGCTTACGTTTGTCTACAAGAGTAACTCGTCCCGAGCTGCGTTCTTCCTCAAATACCGCCAGCTATGTCACACCGCATCTGAGGACCAAGTTCGGAGAACGTGCTTTCTCGTTTGCTGGGCCAGCTTCATGGAACAGTCTTCCTGCAGAACTGCGCTCCGTGTCAGATAGTACTGTTTTTAAACACAAGCTAAATACCCATCTTTTTAATATCGCTTCTAATGTTTAGTAGGTTTGCTATTTTTATCATTGCATATTTGTATTGTGTTGTACTGCGCCTATTGTTCTTGTTCTGTAGTAATAGGCGCATGATAAATACCAGTATGATGATGATGATGATGATGATGTGATGTGAACTATACGTAGCTCTGCCTGATGGGAAGTTGCCATCGTGTCTGGTCTGTGAAGCCACCAGTAAGGAGCGCTGTGAAGCAACCGGCGTGATGACGGAATGTCCCTTTAATACAGAGGTACTTGAACCAACTACACCTTCAGACACGCTCACTTTTGACTTTTTATCAACACATGCCTATAGTTGGTCACACTGTCGATCACACTGGGCGGAACTTGCGAGAGGCGTGAGCCTGAGCCTAGCACACGCCACAGCCGCGGGCATCCGTGGCGCAGCCGCAGGTCGCACACTCGCAATAGCCATTAGCAGCAGCGAGGAGGAACAAAGCACACAGTGTGGTAGTAGACGGGTGGGTCTAGGGCCGAAGATGATGTTGCATATTAGACATTTGGTGAAATAATTGTACGGGATGAAGTCGTCTTGGTTTAAGTCGTAAGGATGCCGTTTTCGTTTCTGTTAGGCCTATCGTAAAAGAAGTATTCACATTTTATGTCTTTTAAGATTATTTCCTATTACAGTTCTGCATGGAATTAGGCCTACGTTAATTCACTGTAAGCTAGAATGAAGAATGTCACGTGTATTGAAAAGCCTCATTTGTTTTGTCATATGACCAACTATTAAACTTGTGCACCATCGTCGTGGTTTTGAACATTCGACCGTTTCGTTGATGTAGTCAAGTCCTGAAAATGTTTGTTATGGGCCTACAGAAAAATGTACGCGTTGAAATTTTAACAGCGTTCTACAGCGAATGTTTTGTCTCTTGGAACTTATCATAAAGGATAACTATGTTCTATTCAGTGATTTGACTCTGCTGGTTAGGCGATATGAGAAGAGAAACCCGTAAAAACCGACTCCAGTTGTATTATTGTATACATCCAAACATTGTCTTCTGGGGTAACTCAAGAAAACAAGGCTGGTTAAAGAAGAACTTGCTGTGTATTCGGGTCTGCCGTGTGTTATACAACATGAAATGGAGCTGACGACCCGGTAAACTGTGTATGTGTTTGTGCTTGTGTTTAGGTTGTGTGCATGGTACGAACTGCTACGTCAGAGCGCGGCAATGAGGAACATTACTCGAGCAGCTGTTCAACTCGTGAGACTTGTGAGGCGGCTTGTGCTGCTGTCAACGGAGGCACAACTACCAGCAGTGGCGCCTTGTCGTCATGCTCGTGTGTTCCTCCAACTTACGTCCAACGTACGTGTTTCTCGCTGTCTCGTTGCTACGTGCGACATGACTAAACATGTATTGCGAATTGCGTAAATTATGACAACTTTGGTTTTATTCAGAAATTACGTCTCACTTTTGTGCATTAGGCCTATGAAGTTTCTCTCTTCTGACGCATCTTGGCTTGTCGCAGTCACGCCAACCCCGTTAACTAACTCACGGATATGACATATACGGTATTGAATTGACATAAATTCACTTTACTGCCGGCACTGTACTGCATAACATGATTCACAAATGCATTTTAAACACGTTCATTCACTGTCAATGTCACTGTCACGTGACCCATTTGAAATTTTGGGGTCCTAAATGATATCTCATGAACGGCTGAAGTCGGCCAATTTTTCACACAGGTAAATTGTATAAAGTCTAAGCTTTCGGATGACATCATGACCCATTTTCAATGTCAACGCCCGCTATCATACTCCGGCATGGCTGAAGCTAAAATCACCAGATTTGGTATGCTGGTAGAATATATTACGTGTTAGCCTTCGAACGACGAAGTACCCGCTAATGGGCGTGGTCAGAGACACGTGACCAGTTTTTAAAATAAATTCTAGCCCCCAATTTTTGGAATCGGTGAAGCTAGGCACTTCAAATATCGTGTGCTGATTGATACAGAGGAGTACTAGTGAATGCATGATAGATTACTCCCAAAAGGGATGTGTTCAGGGTCAGGTGACCTCTTTAAATTTTGGGAATTAACTGATAATATCTAGGAAACGGTGCAAGATAGAGACATACATGTAGTTGCAATGGAAAACTGATATGAAATCGAATGTGGCTGGCATATTGCATGGCACCATTGCCGATGACATTGAATGACTTCAGTCACTTTTGCTGTTTGAAACTCAGAAGCCTTACCGCCGAAAATTTGTGTCCATCCGCTATGGTCGGCCGTGTTCACAACGGTGCGCTGGCGGAGTAATTGCAATGTCATCAACAACACTGGTTGTAGTCGACGTTGGTTGATCACAGTTACGGTCCAGTTTACAACTTGACATCAAACAAGATTGGTTGTACCGTGTACGGGAGTCTGTTGATGACGCGCACGGCACTGCATGCTCGCTGTTCGATAGTTATGCCTAGTGCGACGATGTGTATACAAAACAGTGCGTGTAGTTGAATAAAACGTGGCAATTGCTGAAAGTGCTCCTCACGGCTCAGGCTGACACGTGATTTGTTTGCGTTATTCGTATAACAGTAGACCAGTATTTTAACTGATACAGAGCGTTGCGCGGGTCTCTCGGCAATAGCGGAGCCTCTTGTTTGGCTAACCATAGTCCGGTTGGTCATTTTTCGTCGACCAGTTGGTTACTCTTTGGTTGCATGACGTCACGGTTAACCAGGAGAGTCTGTCAAAATTCCTTTAATGTCACACTGACAGCTACCCCTCCCCCTCGGAGCGCAGCGTAATTGATGGAATGGATGGATAAACTGGAATTTGCTGTAAACAACGTAACACGTGACGTGTGTGTACAGATACTTCAGTTGCTACAACAACAACAACAACAACAACGACGACGACGACGACGACGACAACTACTACAACTAGGCCTACAACTACAGTGCGGCCATTCATATGTACGTTCACAGCGCAGCAATAACTTACCATGCGACTGTAGTTTCTAACTTACGCAGGTGATAATAATATTGTAATAGTAATAGTAATATTTTTCGTAATCGTAATCGTGATGATAAGAAGCTCAGCTGCCACCGAGGGACCGCGCGACGCGCTAAGTTAGTAAATTGGTGCTACGTTTCACGAGGTATGATGGGAGTTAGAAACGTTTCAAACAGCAGAAGGGACCTTTAAGGTCATTCAAGGACATTGGCAATGGTGCCATTCGATAGGCCACATACGATTTCTTATTAGTGTTCTATTGCAACTATGTCTATCTTGCACCGTTAACGAGATACTATCATTTATTTCCCAAAATTTAAAGAGGTCACGTGACTGTGAACACATCCCTTTCTTGGGTAACGTATTATGTAATACACTAATACTCCTGTGTATCAATTAGCTCACGAAGTTTGAAGTGCATATCTTCATCAATTACAAAGATATGATTTGGACAAAATTAAAAAATCAGGCCACGCGACCGTGACCAGGCCCTTTTAAGGGTGGTTTGTCATTTGTAAGCTAGGATATGAATGATATAGTCTACCTGTATGTAAAATATGATGACTGTAGCTTCAGCCGTTCCAGAATTTGTACCAAAATTTAAACGGTTTACATGACCTTGTGTGTTGCAGTCGGACAGTTCAGCTGCAGCCTCGCCAATCCGTGTACCTACAACAACATAATGACATATGGATACTACTTCCCGCACTATGATCTGACCAGGTACATCCAGTGTGGCTTCTGGGATCCGTTTGAGCTGTTTGCCTCATGTCACGAGCTTCATTGTCGGCCTGGAAGTGTCTGGGACCAGATCAATGGATATTGCAACGATCCTTCCAACGTCGGAAGCAGTAATAAAAGCTGTCTTTGTTGTTGATGATTTTGTTGCGTCAGTGCTGTTGATAATGCGGCAGTGTTCATCATAGCGACCAATTTAGTGGTCCAGATGGATCAATCGGTCGGGTGTGTGTCTGTATGTCCAGAGTCCAGACAGTAAAAATGACCTTAGACTCGAATTTAAAACTGTAAATAAGTAACAGCTGCTGCGCAATTTTCGGTCGACTAAAATGTTGTAAAGTGGTGCAACCTTCAGTGAGTTCTCCCGTAATCGATCAGCTGGAGGTTGGTCGCTATTAGCCGATACTATAATTATTTATGACACGACGTACCATTACGACGACGTTCTGCAAATTACTCAGTAGTCTGTGTTTGCATTCATCAACGGTCACTTTAACTCTGCTACGTCCGAAATATACCAATGAGCACAACGGAAGAACTTATGTGTGCTGTACGGACTTCTATATAAATTGGTTATGTAAATTAGCTAAAATTAGCGCAGGAACTGGGCATTCGGCGACAATACGGCATCCCGCCAAGCAGGGAGACAAACCATAATAGTGACTAAGTAGTGGACTTGTTAACCGAAGTACGATGCCTAAACGTGCTTGTTATACTTGCCAACTTACTAATGTAGGACTCCTGAGCCAAGAGGCTACAAAGAGTTTGCTTACTCATTGAACTCAGTATAATTATATAAACATTATCCATTAATTCACTGCATATAGTGATGTCGCTAATAGTCAGCGCTCATGTAAAAAATAACCAACTCTAATGAAGTAGCGGTCGCAGCGGAATTTAGGTTTAATGCGCTGTGTTGCAACAACTGAGTTGTGAAAGTGGAGTTATAATTTATAGAATGTACGCCAAAATGCACAAAAGGTCTACATTTTATGGCGACCCTTCTTATGTATAAACCCTATCTACACCAGACACACTTTGTGACACTGTCTGCTTTGAGTCGCTGGCCTCTTGATTTCGGCGCTTGTCCTACCCCATCGCCCAGGGGCGTAGGCAGGAATTTTTGTCTAGGGGTCCATAACATACAGCGCATTTTCGCCGTGACTCAAGTACATTACCACAGCAGTCGTGGCGGACCCATTACCTCAGTCATAGTCACTCTGGTCGCAGTGGTCGTGGCTTGGGGGCTAGCAACGGCCCTGCTTCGTCTTGAATCCTGTCATAGTCTCAGTCATACCTCAGTCATAGTCACTGGTCGCAGTGGTCGTGGCTTGGGGGCTAGCAACGGCCCTGCTTCGTCTTGAATCCTGTCATAGTTGCCACAGTTTTTAGGCTTCGTATAAATCTGTTGCCTGCTGATGTTTCTAAGTCACACACTGAACGTACGTTTGCAGCACCAGCACCGAAGTGTCCAGGACAAAGACCGATATGCACAACTTGTCTGTATGCATCAAGTCCTGGGAGATGTAGCAGTGAAGGTTACCAGGAAGACTGTAGTGCAATGACCGACGTAAGTCTGCTTGTCAGATATAAGTCGAAAGTGTTTGTTGATTGGTCATTTTGCTTCACTCAAAGTTTGCTGATGAAAGAATGCCTTACTCTATGTTAAGACCTTAAGCGTAGGCCAAGAAATTGATGGTAAGTTCAAAATTTTGAAAAGGGGAGGGCGGAATAGGGATCTAGAGATAAAAACTTTCAGTGGTGTCCAGAGACGGAGCACCTGCTGAAGGGGAATGAGGCAAATCCTGCCCGAAAAATACCGAGAAAACTGAACAGTTTTCGTTATATGATAAATTACTTCAAAGAGGGCTTGATCGGCATTGAACGTTTTGCACCCTCTATATTTTTTGAATGGGTAAATGTCGCACTTCTAATAATTTTGACAGCTTACTTGCTATCACAATTACTATCCAACCAGTCACAAACTATTACAGTTTACAGTGATGGTAAGTCTTGGTCTTGGACTTAAAGTTTAGAAGGTTATTGTCTTGGTCTTCATCTTGGTCTTGCCTTTACTGTCTTGGTCTTGTCTTGAAATCAAGACAGTTCAAGACACTTGACACACGACAGACGACATGCATGACTCATGACTCTGCCATTTTTACTCTTTACCAGTTGGTTGATGTGCAGCGATTTTGTCACTTGGATAGACGATTACCGGGTATTGTTTCAACAACGGTTTTCAGCGGCTGAGTCACACGGCTCTTGGGCATTACGTTGTTTTGAACACAGATATTACTCAACGTAGTGTAGCGACGCGCTTAAGATCTCGTGAGATCTTTAGCCTAATACACGACTCAACTAAACGTGAAGATTTGTTTAAAAGTTCTCTGTTATTCCTCATTCGTCCGAGTCCATAAGAAGAAACTGTTTCTTTAGGCAAGGTACTGTGCAGGACATGATGCGGATTAGACAGAATATTGTTGAAACGTTCGTCGTCAGCGCTGTCAAATAGTTCGGCTGAAGACGGCAAGTCACTGGAAGTGCTCAAGTTATGAAATGAGTGTTTTTGTTGTGTGTGTGCTCTGTAGTCTTGAAGGTTAACAAGGTTATTGTCTTTTCTTCGTCTTGAAGCCTGTAGGTAACTTTCTTGGTCTTGACTTGGTTTTGAGACCAGGTGTCTTGGTCTCGGTCTTGAAAGTTATCTTGGTCTTGTAACCAGCTAGGCCACGTTCACATGAAAAACGGAGAACGACATGCTTTACAAGCCATTGTGCGACTGTTGTCTGTGCATCATTGTTAGGATTGCTTTGAGCCAGTACGTTGTTTTTGTAGCCGGTCTGTGAGACGTGGACAACGTACAACCAGCAATATGATGTGGTGGCATACAGCAGTCGCTGTACAGAGCGACGATCGTGTAACAACGACCAGGTTTTGTCGTCCACGAGTAGAAGGGTCTTTCTCTCCTGCCAAGACGTCTCTTGCCTTGCTGGTAAGTCGTGGATGCTGTATAAGTTGTGTCTTCTATCACACTGAGAAATATACGTAAGCCCTAGTCATCATGAACACGCGGAACAGGTAGAAACTGTCTAATGTGTTGTAAGCCAAAGTGCATTAGTATTACTTCCAGTCTATAGACTGTCAGACTGCCTTGTTTCATGCAGTATGCTGATTTGATACTGTTGGTTTGGTTGGGTGAGAGAAAGACATCCAGCCTCTGAGAAGGCTGCGCCAAGGTTGTCTATGAGAACACACGAACGATGATAATCACGGCGGCTACCGGCTGACACAGGTTCACTCGGAAAATGACCGTTCATATGGTTTGTGTGTGTGTGTGTGCGTGCGTCTGCGTGCCGTGATCAATGTGTATGGAATAGCTCAACCTTTTTTCGTGGACTCGTGTGCGTATTGTGTGCTAGACTGAAGAGAGTAGTGTAAAAATGGGGCCACTGGCCAATAATGGGGTCACTGGTCACTGTGAGTCAAATGATGCCAAGTATTTCCCAAGACGGTGTAGGGACACAATCAGCGTCTGACTGACGGGATCTTTATTGATGACCTTATTGCAAATTTATCGCCGAGTCTCGCGGGATTTTGAAAAACGGTCAACATAATTTTGGCGATGTTATAGTGGTACCCTTTTGACTTCCAGAGGCCACTGGCCCAGTTTGTACTTACATGTGCTATGACTGTGTAGTGTCAGAGCCGTGTTCTTCTTCCTACCAGCCAGTTTGTCTGACGTGCATCAATGCAGTCAGTGATGCCGACTGTCAACGAAGAGGATACTACCTAACGTGCTCAATGTTTGAGGTTGGTACTGTCGCAAAATGAGTTGAGCTGGCAGGGGACTTTCCTTGTTCTCGCTGTTGTTATGTGAATTCTTGACCTTGTTACAAAGAGTCGAGTGATCTGGGAGAATGTGTTGAGAGTAGGCAGGATTTCAGGTCCGTAAGAAACGAGCCAGTATATATGTAGAGTGGAGACGGCAGGGCAGGAGTGAAGTGTTGGAGGAGGGAGTGTGGTTGGGTTTGGAGACAGTTTGGTGATAGCGGGGACATGATCAGCTGGAGAGCAGTTGATGGAGCGAGAGAATAGTCGGAAGAGGTTATGACAAAGCGAAGAATATAATTTGTATTGTGGGTATGGATGTTTTTATGTCGAGTACGGTTGAAGGAAAAGAGAAGAGATAGAAACTGAGAGTTGAGGTGATACGTGGGATTATCAAGTGAATGCTAAAGTTGACGATGATGATTAACTCATGGGTGCGGTAGTGGCAAACGAGAGGAAAGAATTGAAGTCTTTGAGACAAACGGAGTATATCATTATCATTAATCAAGTTTTATCATTATTGAAACTTAATTATGTTGTAGTAAATAAATTAAAATATTTTTCAGCTATTAAATGTGTGAGAGTGTAACGTGGATTTTCTTTTTATTGTTTGTAGTCACGTTATGTTTACTTGTTCTTGGTGTCCGTTTATTTCCCGTGTTCAACAAGTATTAAGGTGCAGAAGTTACTGCTGTAACATACGTGTGTGTATGTTTCCGTCTTTTTCAGTTGTGGACGATGTTGTCTGAAATAAATAAGTAAAATGAACGAACGAACAAATTATCATACCAATGCTATTTTGCAGCCGGTATGCTCAGTGAGTCGTGAGTGGTCCAAGGACCAGTATGGACGCAGGTCACTGAAGGTCTCGAGCGGATGTTCATCTCGCTACTACTGTACGCCTGGCTGGTCCCGCTGGCCGTACATTGACGATCGCATATACGACAACTCTGACGACTCCGACAGCTCTGATGGATCCGACAGCTCTGACGGCTCGGTTGACTCTGACTATTGGTCCCACTATTGGTCCTATAAGCCTTTTTCTTACAGCTACCACTCTGTTCACACCAGCTGTCCGGCCACCAGTTGCCAAGCGCCCACAGGTAAACTTGACCACTTCAGTCAATTTAACGGCTTTTTCAGGGGAACATGGGTTAGCTAGTTCCTGTCCGTATCTTCCTCCACTTTAATCGAAAGAGAACTACCCCATAATTAATATTACTATATAGGATTAGTTTACAATATTAATTAGTAATACATAATATTTAATGTGTAATATAAATATACATATAAATACATAAATATGTACCTACATACATATTAAAATTTTAAAATATAAACATAAATTGATACTTAAATTTATAAATTTATAAATATATAAATAAATATATGTATATATATTTATATATTTATAGATAAATATTTACAAATATAGCTTTTGAGACGGTACACATGTGAATGCGGTGACGTCATAACCGATTGCTGGAAAAGTTTGCAAAAACCTTCTGTGAATTTAAATCCTTGGAGATTGACTGCCTGTACACCGGGATCAGCTCCGGGCCCAACGCTGCGTAACGAGTATGGGAAGCCTTTTACTGGGTACTTTATGCCAGTGGTGAAATTGGTCAGTGCTGTACGGCACGTTGTTGTTGGCATTTATCAGTTGCTGTTTGCAGTTATATTCACCATTGGAATCTGGTTTCGAATTGACATCGTATACATACCTGGCTACGGCATTTTATACTCCGTTGAGTGGCTGGCACTGTATTCCGTGATTACACCACAGGTTATTTCTCTTACTTATTTACGCGCATACAGTCCATCTTAATAGTGAACTAGATGCATGGCAAAGCTCAGCGTGAGCCCACCCGACATTCTCTTGTTCTAGACTGTAAGCTCGTGACACTACATAACATGTGCCCAAGTTTGGCTGCTGTCTGTTATATATCGTCCGTGCAGTAAGGCTGGCAGTGTCTCTCATTGCGAAAATTTTGGGGGTTGGCAAAAACTCGCCAACCGTTCTCAGCCGTTTTTGGATCAAAGTTTACCAAATTTGGGAGCATGTAGGGGAGATTGAAAAGTTTCTTTCCGGTTGTTGATATCATGTTCCGTTGCAGAGATATGTTTGGTCACAGTTCTAAGTAGGTCCCAAAAAGCGTTTTTTTGCCCCAGATCGTGGGGGGGGGTAAATGCCCGGGGGACTTCGGACCAAATTTTTCAAATAGCAGTCACAAGTTAATATGTGTCCAAGTTTGGTTGAGATCCGTTCAGTGACTTCAGAGATTAGGCGTCGAAAAAAGAAATACAGAAAGAAAAAACAGTGGTAAAATATAAGCCCTTCGGCATCGCGATGCCATGCGGGCGAATTAGTAATTGGCGTATGGATCAGTTTTACCGAATAGAACAGTTTGCCTGCCAGCCTTCACGACATTACGGATACACACACAACTTTATTTCACCACAAATGTGGTAGCAAAAACATACATAATTAAACATAAGTTAAATAAATTAACGCACAACACACATCACAGTTCCTGAAATCGCGTTTTTAATGCAGCTTACTTCTTTCAGTGAACAATTTTACTACGCCGTTGTACATTTTATGCTGTAAATAGCGTAAAGTTAAGGTTTCTAATGTATGTAGGCCTGCGTATGTATATTTATTGAGTTAGTTTTAATCTTTAAGTTTTCTAAGCTATAAATGTAAAAACGTTTATATGCAGAATAGAGTAATATAAGTACGTGAAATATCATATAACTTTTCACCTTTGTTTCATTTTATTTAATTATGGCTGCCGCAGGCAAGGAGATTATATTTTACTGCTGTAATTTTTCCTTTTTTCTTTTTTTTTATTTTGTCAACATAGCTGACAGACCAGTCATGGGATCTCAACCAAACTTGGCCAGTAGGTCGGATGTGGTATCGAGTTACAAATGCACCCCATACATTTCGGGGCCCCTTCCCCCCATATTCGGGACGCAAAAACAACCTTTTTGACCACTTTTTTGATACTTCCACACTCGAAACCGCATATCTCCGGAACGAATCATCGCATCGACAAACCAAAATGCTAGTGTCAATCCACGATTTGTACCCTAAAATTGGCCTACTTTCCGTGACTTTTGACCCAAAAGCGGCTGAGATCCGTTGGCGCATTGTGACCCACCCTTTGAAAATTGAGCATTTTCCGTCAGTGCAAATTTTTCCAGATGTTAGACAGCTTAAGGGGCTTACTATCTACCGTAAATGTTGGGAAAATTCGTCCCCCAAAAATTTCGCCCCAGCCTAAGTTGAAATTTTTGGCCAACACGGTTTTCGCGACTTTTGCACTTGACACCGCATATCTCCGGAATGAAACGTCACGTCGACAAACAGAAATGCTAATGTCAATCTACAATACGTCTCCTAAAATTGACCTAGTTTCCGTGACCTTTGACCCAGAAACGGCTGAGATCCGTTTGCTTATTGTGATCCACCCTTCGGCAGCCATTACGTTACAACCATCAAAGTTGCGACATGTCTAGTTTTCGTATAGATTTCTGTCTGCATTCTGCCAAAATCAGATTTTTTAAAACAAATTTGGTTCTAAGTCCAGTTTATTACTTTGTATATGATTTGAATGATTTGCTGCTAACTGCTGCACAGGTCTGTTGATAAGTTTGTTTAAATAGTTCAAATAACATTAATAGTGTTTTTAATGTGTGCAGATCGAACTGCTGTTCATTGACGTTCCATATTACTTGTCATTTCAAATCGTTGCATGCAGGTAAGGAAATACGGCAGAACTATTTTTTTCTTTTTTTCACACTTTTATTTTGCTGTTATAATATTTTGTCACATTGCCATTAACTGATATTCGATTTTCTGACTTTTTACATAGTATACAGTAACTGTGCATTGTTTCGTAATCACTACTGGCTATGGCTGCGGGTATAATTGAAATGTAATTACAGTGGCCCATTTTTATCGCGTGTTGATACACAGACACTGTTACAGCAGTGCAGCCCGTCTGTCTGTTTTTCTTTCTGTCTCTCACGCGCTGGTAGTTCTATTATGTTAAAATGACTCTGAATCTCGTGGAGTCGTGGTACCACAGCTGTCTAATGAGTGAGTACTCATAATTTCTTAACGACACATCAGCACATCATAGGCTATTCAGTGTTATGAAAGTTTGGAATATAAGTGCCCTTTAGTAGGTTTTTTGTTTTTGCAAATTTGCGCGATTCTGACGAAATTTTCAGGTATATGAGCACTGAGCAGTTCCGTCATTTACTGTAACATTTTAATGTAGTCGGATTCGCTTAAGCGGTTCCGAAGTTATGGGGTTTAATATACAGGAGTTCGTTTTTCCAAACTTACAGCACCCCATAGCGGCAAAACTGCGTCGTATCCTAAGAAATTACGGAGAAACAAAACCTCAGACCTCTTCTATTACCACGGCAAGATGGTGGGACTGGGACTTCGCACACCGACGGGGGCGTAAAAGTTCGATGTTTTGTTTATTTGCTCGTCACGCTTTTGAATAGTAAAGTTTTGAACACGGTATCGCCATTAAGACGTTTGAACTTAAGCCCCGCCCACACCAGCAACAATGTCGAAGCAACATTGTCGAATGCTACAAGTCAAACGATTATTTCGACAAAGTCAAACGTTGCTTCGACTGGTCGAACGAAGTTTCGTCTTTTCGACAAAATCGAAAGAAATTGAACATGTTCAATTTGTTTAGACTTTGTCGAAAGGACGAAATTTCACCAAAAAAACTCGTTTGACATTGTTGCCATTTTTGGCAACAAAGTCGAACGTTGCTTCAACAAAGTCGAACGTTGCTTCGACATTGTTGCTGCTGTGAATGGGAAGGCTTGTAATTGTGTATCCACATTCAACTTTGTCTCTTCGCCAATACCCAGTGCCATGCACCAGAGAATGATGACTTTGTAAATACTGTCACATTTGAGGTTCTTCGTCCACCAAGGGCAATATGATGATCCGATCAAGATGAAACTTGATGTGAAAGAAATTTAGTTTTGGCCTTGATCGGTGAATGAGCTCCCAAAATTCAACATTTGATCAAATTTGTGGTTTTCGGCCCATATATAGGAGTGACT
>Ga0209780_1000992_pt1 | contig 17525 bp, 11 predicted proteins | sample WorMetexBAHAMAS2_FD_187384 | JGI IMG/M metagenome (GOLD analysis project Ga0209780, IMG submission 187384) | Marine gutless worms symbiont microbial communities from Max Planck institute for Marine Microbiology, Germany - Inanidrilus exumae... | ecosystem: Host-associated > Annelida > Digestive...
CTTTTTTCCAAATGACTTTGGACACTTGTTTGGTTTACCTGGCCTAGTTTTCCTAATTAATCCAGGACAGACTGGTCTCAAATAGCAAACCTTTAGTACTTGTGTGTGAATTAATTTGTTCAGAGGCCAGATATTTATCATCTCACTGAAGCAACGGTGTCAAAGCACTTAGGCTAGGCGATAAATCCCAAAAACATTACCCCGGGGTACCAAAATAGTACAAGCTGTCACCCAAGTATGATGCTCGTTTATCTCTAGTTGTCATCTATGACCTGAGACAGTTAAAGTGGCCTCACTAAGATACTACAAGAAGCAGAACGATCAAAATGAGGTCACTACATACAGTGAAAATTATGATGACAATAAAATTCCATTGGAAAACTGAAAAATTTCCAGCCTCACTGAACTACATCACATGATCAAAAGCTGCAGCTGTAGACTATGAGCAAAAGCACATACCGAGCCGCAACGGCAACGCCTTCGCCTGCGGGTCGAATATGAGGAAGTCGGGATGCAGTTTGCTGGCTCGCTTGCCTTTTAGAAGTGGTATAAGTCCACCGAGATACTCCAGATAGAGGGTATAGTAACCACCAGACGTGTCGTCGCCATGTCGTATGATGGTGCAGTGCAAACGTTCCTTGAGTGGCGGAGGAATGCAGGCAAACTCACGAAGACGCCCGTAGCGTGGAATATAACCCTACAATTACCACAGAAAGCACCACTGCCATTACGTACACTGTTACTACAGCCTATAACAGGTATTGACGTCCCAACGTAGACAAACCCAAAAAAGCATTGAAAGGCTTGGCAGTTACAAAGCACATTCAGTAAAAAGATCCACTTACTCATGGGCATTGTATGTGTCAAGTGAAACTTTTTATAAAGTATTCAAGTATTTAAGAATGACAGGGACATTTACTATGACACAAATTAGCCCCGTGCGAGACTGACAGTTGACTCTTCACAACTGACGTTTCTGCAAAGTTCAAAGTCATGGACACAAAAACTAGGGCAAATATCAAAAATCCGTCCCGAACAAATTTAGATAGTGCCGTAGTTTAAGAATCTGTGGTCAGCTGCCAGCTCTCATTGTAAATGGTGGAGGAGATAGCTTTTGAAAGTGAAAGGATTTCCAACTTTCAAGGGCTCGAGACCTTGACCTTGGATCAGATCACACTACATAACGTCGTGCATGACTTCTACCTACATGCCAAATTTTATTGAAACGGAAGAAACTTTTTGTGGACGGACGGATGTACTTACGTATGTACGTATGGACAGATGGACATTTGAGACCCATTTTATTAGGTCGACTCAAAGAGTCGACCTATAATGTGTAGAATGTCAACTCTGATTTCCGATGTCGTCCACAATTGTAATTACTACTTCCCTTAACAGTCGTTTTTCCAGCTGAACCTGGGCCAGCTGGTACTCTATTGGCTCCTCCTCCTCCTCATGTTCTGGAACAGAACCTCCACGTGGATTAGTGGAATGGGGTATTTACAGGCCGGATGTCCTTCCTGTCACCCAACCAGCCATATCAAAGCACTAATCATAAACACTGGCCGACCTCATCATTACCTGATCCACCACCAGACTCATAAAGGAAGCGGCATTCATTGCTCCTTTATGCTAACTCTCCAATATCAGTACCAGTTCCTTGCTATAACAACATGCTGCCTGTAAAAATCGTGTTTTAACGATACCTAAAGACTTCATCTTCTTCTTCCCTGCTGCTGCTGGAAGAAGACCGAGAAAGTCATCGACAGACACGACAGCTAAGGGAGGTCAGCGGGTTCTAGGAAATTCTTTGAGTAGCTCAGATTAGTCCATATGGTAGGCATCGAGAATGTGCTAGTTAAATAAATTAGCCCCGTACCGGACTGGCAGTCGACTCCTAGTTACTGCCAACTTCAGTCACGTGACACAAAAACTGGGACAAAAATCAAAAATCCGGCCCCGATATGCTTTAGGTAGTGTGCCCTAATTTAAGAATTCGCGGTCATTTGCCAGCCCCCAATTGGGGAGGAGATAGCCTTTGAAAATGGCCGAATTTCCGACTTTCAAGGGCTCCTGACCTTGACCTTGGATCAGGTCACACTGCATACCAACATGCACTAAAATGGAACAAACTTTGTGGACGGACGAACGTATGAACGGACATTTGAGACCCACTTTATTAGGTCAATCACTCAATCAATTTTTAGAGTGGCCTTAGTAGCAATGTAACTGCTAGGACCACTATAGGTGTTACAGTTAAGAAAGTGTCACATGTTAATGTCTGGGAATGACTGCTGGAACAGTGTGTGCTTCAGTTGTTGCCGGAAGGTCGTAAACAAATTGGCTGACGTAACGTTGTCGGGCAGTCTGTTCCAGAACTGTGCTACTGCTAGGGGAGATTAGGTCGACTTGGAGGAGTCGACCTAATAAAAACTGTGAGGAGTCCCGGCAACAATATGTGTATAGAGAGATCTTGTACCTTGATGGTCGGTGTGAACAGCTCCGTGATGGCGGTCTGCAGTTTGTTGGGCAGCGGCAGTTGAAAGATGCTGGATTCATCGATGAGTCGGTGCTGAATCCGACGTCCACACAGCAGCTGCAGCGAAGCAACGCGCTTCAGCACGACAACCGTCAGCATGTCACATCCAACGGCTACAAAGATCCGCCGGTCGTTGTGACCCCACGTTAATGCAGTCACTGGCTGCCGACCCTGCCAAAACACAGTAACAACCATGACAAAATTAACAACAGCGATAGAGAATCGGCATAAAAGAAGCAACATCATGGACGGACTATCACCCGGACCATTTCTTCTGAGCTACCCGTATTTTTGTTTTAACGTTTTTTCTTTATTTTTCTCCATTTTTGGTGTGTTTTCTAGATTACGCTAGCCCTTCTGTCAGTTTTTGAGCACACATCTCGTATCACATCGTATCGTATCCCTTCGGTCCGGAGTCCAGAGGTGAATGTAGACAAGATGAGGTTGGGGTCGATGCTTTGTGTTTCTTTCTTTCTTTGGCTAGATGACAGGAAAGACATCCACTTCAGCCCATATAAAACCTGCATCACTTGGTTCTTCTGGAAAAAGTGGAAGATAAATACGGGACTGACGGTTGACTCTGCAAATGACCAGGGTTCCCACTATCTTTTGATACTGAAATTCAAGGACTTTCAAGGACCCTCAAATTTCATTTTCAAGGATCAATTCTCGACGAAAGTTTACAGCATGAGCAGTAGAACAGCAATATTTAATGTTTATGCGACGATGGTACAGTAATAATGTAAGAAAACATGATATTACTTAGCAAATGTTGATTCAGGCAACACACCTAACCATAACCCTTGCAAGTTAGTAAAATAATATGCATTCCAGTCCTATACAATGCTGTTTAATGAATTTGGTGATAGCGATGTTTGCTGTCATGGTGAATTCAAGGACTTTCAAGGACCTGTGTAATGAAATTTAAGGACTTTCAAGCACCTGTCCTGTTTTCAAGTACTTTCAAAGCTTTGAATTTAGGAGAAAAAAATTCAAGTACATTCAAGGACTTTCAAGGAAGCGTGGGAACCCTGACTGACGTTTTTGCCAAGTTCAAAGTCACGTGACACAAAAACTACGACAAATATCAAAAATCTGGCACGACGAAATTTAGATATTGTCCCCTATCTTAGGTATCAGCCAGCTCCCGTTGTAAATGGCGGAGATAGCTTTTGAAAATGGCTGGATTTCCAACTTTGAAGGGCTCGTGATCTTGACCTTGGATCGGGTCATACTGCACATCGTCGTGCATCACTCGTCGACCTCTACCTACATGCCAAATTTCATTGAAATCAAAGAAACTTTTTGTGGACGGACGGATGTACACACGAACGGACAGATGGACGGACAGACATTTGAGACCCACTTTATTACGTCGACGCAGAAGAGTTGACCTAAAATCTGACGGAAGACTGACTAACCATGGTTTACTTGAAAAACGGTAAAACAGAGAGAGGTAGGCAGGCTACAGAAACAACATGTGTAATTTATTCTTCCATCACAGAGCTGGGCCAATGGAGAAAAACGTGCTCCGTAACTTACACCAGGCCAGCATCAAAATTTCAGATTAACTTGAACTTTACATTGGAGTTGTTGTTCTTCTGTTCTTCCGATCTTACTGTCACTACCTTCCTAACAGACCACATGGCTCGAGTACCATTCTTTATCACTGGAAATGCAGAGAAATGGCCATTTTTGACACTGGTAAGTAAGCTGATATGAAATAAATTAGCTCTGAGCGGGATTGGCGGTCAACTCTTCACAATTCCCTGTGTGCTCAATATCCTAAGAGATAAATATTTGACCTACATTCCTCTGCGCAACATGGCATCCTTTACCTGTTTCATTACGAGGTGTTCTATTACAGACGAGTACTGCAGACAAGTGCAGTCATACCTGAGTAGGCAGAACAAGTGCAAGTTGAAGTTTGGTGGATCGTCGGTAAAAGCGCAGCTCGTTGCGGCAGTCTTGGTTCGGCAGTCGCACGTATCCAGCCACAGCCAACAGCTCTCCATCATTGGACCACTCCATCCTCACACCTGTCATCAGTGACGACACGTCAAACGAAATTACTCGCGTTTTCTTACACATCAATCAACATCTTTATTCGCAATGTTTCCTTCGTGTTTTTGTAAACGACAATAATGCTGAAGATGGCAAACTGTAGTAAACCATGGCCTGGTTAATTTAAACCACTCTTTACTAAATGTATCTTCGGCCTTTCAATAATATTTAATCACACAGCATCTGAGCTATGGAGGGTACACAAGTTAATTTTCAAGCAATGCATTTTCACCTCACCTACTTTTGACTTCTATTTATCTGATGTACCTCCAAGTGCCTTGTTGTTAGTAATAAGTAATGGAGGTTACAATTAAGCAGCTGCTGCAACATCTGCATCAGAGTACGCAGACGTATGTGGAGGATCTGATATTGATAGCAGAAAGTGAACGAGACTGCATGGAAAGCAAAGATCTAAAGGTAAACACCAAGAAAACAAAAATAACTACAAGAGCTCGGTAGAGCGCATACCTCCCTCACCAACCTTGACCTTGACCTACCAAAATTTAGTCACCTCGTCTCCTGTAGCCAAGGGTATGACTGACAAATATACATATACATAAAAGTTTGGTGACAATCGGACAGGAAGTTGTTCACATACACACAACCTACACACCAACGCCGGCGAAAACATAACCTCCCATCACCTTCGGTGGGGCAGGTAATGAATGGATGTAAAGAAAAGAAAGCTAAACTAAACAAAATCTAACTGTTGTGTGCATATATGTCATCTGCATATTGATTGCTGTATACTTATGCAACCTGTAAGAGGCCTAATAGCCCTCTGTTGCTTAATAATAAATAAATAAGTAAATAAATAGTTTATAGCACCATCTGCCATAAACTGGAAGACAAGCATGTATCCAGCATTTTCCGTAAATCTATACAGCATTGACACTGGCTCCAGCCACGGCCAACAACGGTGAGCTGGATACTGGTAACAGGGCGCTGACATTTAAGATTATTTAAAACGTTGATTCAGCAGTGATGGAAAGGGTCAAAATGTGACAGAACTGAAATGATGGACAAACTGAGTTACTTTTGAAGAAAAAATAAAAAAACAATTGAGATCAGACAACTACTGAGATTGAAACCAGTCAGTCTCATGATTAAAAAGTATAGATTGAGTTGGTTTGGGCATGTAAAACATTAAGATAATGCTGACTGTATCAAACACTGGACAACGATATAGGCAGATTGGACACGTGGTGGAAAAATATACGGAAAATGGGTCATTTGGCTGTAAGTCCAGCCTTACTTCCTCGCTGGCATCACCACCAAATGACCTGCTCTCCGTCACAGGGACATCCGAGAAGACACAAGGACAGTGTTAAATAGGATATGAATAGTTTCTGCCTGGTGTATGTGTGTGCGTGCATTGTATATTTTTTGAACTCTAATCTTAACACAGGTTACAATCTGTCCAGTGCTGCAGTAGGCCTCGTCTGTCTTTCTAATCACCCATTCACGTACAAAAAAAGATTACTGTGTATACAAGCACTACTATCATTCTCCTCTGACCATTATCAGCAGTAACTTACCGGCAATTGCAACATGCACGCCAGACTGACAAATTTCTGATGTTAATAACACCAACGTTTGACGAGCGGTTCGCAATGTACAGAACAAACCTGCCAGACTTGTGTGAATGACCTTCGGACAAATGTCGTCGTAGTTGGACATGAGCAGAACGTCTCCGATGGCGAGTGCTACTGAGAGTACGTATGACTTGCCATCATCCACTGCACACCAAACAGCCAACTGTACGAAGCATGGTCCAACAACCGAGCCACTGGCATCAGTGTCAAATACGTGTCATTATACTCTTGCTTGTAAAAACTCTGCCAAATGCCGACTGATTTGCTAAATTCTTTCACCGTTTGAGATTCACCAGTAAATATGCAGTAAAGTCGCAACAAAATCTTAACTACATCACTACTCTACCTTGTGAAATACATTGCAACATTCTAACTTAGTGGCAAACGGCAGCATCCCGTATTTGAATATCATAAAATTCTATAAAACGATGGATTTGAATGACAACAAAGTGTTAGACATAGACAGAGAAGCAAACTGCATGCATATTCAACACTAAATGCAACAGAATAATGACATCACAACCTAAAAGCTGCATTCACAACAACTGCATAAGGAAATGGTATATATTTTACATTTTTTACAGCTAAATGCAGCTCTGTCGATGAACATAGCAATGTGCTACATTCATCGAAAGAGCTGCATTTAGCTGTAAAAAATGTAAAATCTTTGCAAATCACAAAATTTAACCACCAATCACTGAAACTGACAGAAACTCCAAACATAAATGTGTCATGTAAAAAGTGATTTTTTTTGGCAGAAAATGGCCAATTTCACAAAACGCTGCACCTACACTATCACAACTTAAGTACATATCCCTCAGTGCTGTATAGCCATCGTATATGATAATACAAATTACTTTAAAATGTGGAAATTTCACAGCTACAATGTTTAGTAATAACTATTTAACTAACTGTTTAAAATTTTAATCAATCAAAAATTCTTTGTTCACTAAAACTTTTACGTATTGTTACTTACTAATTTCTTTTAGATTACTTGCTCCTTTTCTCTGAAGTTTGGTGGAAAAATATTAATTGTATATTTTTGTTCTAACCGGATGCAGACAGGGTCATGGTGACTGATGATGGTAACAAAAGTGATCTGCCAATCTTTATTCTATAGCATAACCAACATACAACCTATCGTACACATCCAGAGAGGCTGTGTACTAGCAATTTTCTAATTACCGGCTTTAATCAATTTTAATTAATTAAACAGTAATTAAAAAGTCGATTGATCGATAAAAATCTCTAAACAGCTACCAGCCCTAATGAATTTAGAAGAGGATATGACATACACGGTGTAATGTCATCAGCAGCAACGGGCGTCGTATCGGTGTCTCTATCGGTGAGGTAGAAGCGTTCGCTGGACCAGCCAAGGTAGGTGATCTCAAGGCCTTCATGGATGATCACCTGAGCGATCATTGTGCCACCAGCACTCATCACTATCACCTTGCCAGCTGTCGTACCAAACATTACCTGTCACACAGACACACTCAGGCATACATACAATAATAATAATAATAATATACACATTTGTATAGCGCCATATGGTCGTAACTTCAGAGGCGCTGGCAGGCACATACACGGCCAAGGTGACCACTTCTGAGCAAGTACAAATTCCCTCTCTTTTCCAGCAACATCCAGGGGCAAGGAACATGAGCAAATGGCATCAAAGGTCATGCTGCAGTTTTCATGTTTTCGTAAAGCTATATAAATGCCATGTTTTGCAGTATAAATCCAACAAGCCATCACGCCGTGGCGGGACGACTTGTACCCGTCCGCCGTCATGCCCGTCCGCCCATCCGCCCGCCATAAGCCACGTCCCTGGCCAAACAAATGTGACAAATTCACCGACGATTACTAGATTAAGTATGCAAACAGAATGAATTATTAATCACTAACATCATCTGGTTTACCTAATAAGCATCATCTTGACCTTGCGTTGCTAACCTGCTGTGTGTTCAGGCCAACTCAGTCTCCTATCCTCAACAGGATAGAAAATGAGCAGTAGTTCACCTAGCGTGGCTATATGGTGGCTAACTGGAATGGTGGTACATGACACAGCTTGACCACAGAAACCAAGTGTACAATAGAGTAGAAGTGTGTGGTCATGTATCAGTTAACTATTCTCACCAATCACCCAACACTTGTAATACTACTTCTTCACCCTGACATTGTTCGTTGCTGTCATATTAGACCAGTGGGCCTAATATATGACAGATGGCAAACATTTTCACATAGTCCACTCCACAAATGACGGCTCTGCCATTAATGTGTGCAAGTGAAATTCTGGAACATGGGTGCAATTTTCGCCAGATTCCTTTCATACTGGTGACAAAAGGGACTGAACTGGGGGTCAAGTCCCTGATTAGCTCTCTATGGAACCAGAACATCTCCTAATGAAACTACAGCGTGCAACCACAGTATCTCCCTAACGACTGCCTAACCTCCAGCTGCTCCTAGCTTAATGTAAAGACATAAATAAAAAGTTAAAGCAGGAAGCTATAATAACAGGAGTAAGAACTTAGAAAGAGCTCTGCAATACCATAATGACACTTCAGCACACGGTGGAAAATATCAAATTACTAACTTCACCTTATCAATACTTAATCAATCAATCAATCAATCACCGGTTAGTTCATTGCTTGACCTACTACCAGCCACACCAGCCAGCATAGCACTTCTAAGGATAACATCAAAAAGAGCGCTATAGCAAATACCTCAACATCAATGTCAACATCATCAGCTGGGCACATTGTTATCATTTATCATCAAAAACACACAACGTACTATGGGTGACCAGCATGTAATCGGATGTGTGCTACCTCGCTCGGGTGGCGCCATCTGGTGAATGCTTATGGAGTAAAGGCAGGATGGTTCATTCCATTCGTGGATAAACGTGTGGGTGGCAGATAAAACTGCGTGATCCCTCTAACATGTGCCACTCCTGAGCATTAGAGGTGGTTTAGAACGATGCGCTATACAAATCGACGTTTACTTTACTTTACATGTAAACTGACACTTCTTGTTACCGTTATCCTCCATGATGGCTGACATTTTACCTTCTGATCATCTGGCGTCCAAATGCCGCAGGTGACGAGACAGCCTTCGAGGTTGAGCATGGAGGACCAGTACCGCTGACCGGCAACAGAGCCGACCAACACAAAACTGTCCTTGTAGCAGATGAGAGCCATTTGACCATCGTGTGACCACTCAAAGTCCGTCACCTGAACATCATCACAGTACGAGTGACCAGTCTGAGCATACGCTCATCCGAGAAACACGTAGAGTACATTCATTCACACACAGTCGGTTTTCGTTTACCAGGCCTTCTCTTCTCGACAGCATTCACTCCTTTGGGAGTAATTGGAACTGATTCGTTACAGACCGGACCTCCAACCTCAGTCAACAGCGTCGGACTGCCGCATCCACTCCCTCGGGAATCAGTTGCCGGATCAAGAAAGATTGAGGCCAGTGGGTGACTGCCCTGTATCGGGTCAGTGCTGTGAGTTTCTGTCAGCCTTTGACACGGTTGGCTGGGCATCTGGACTGTAGAAATCCTGCATCAAGTACAAAGCCCTCAATCGACATTGCACCGACCATTATAGCAACAGCTTTAACCCACCGTGAACTTTTGCCTGGCTCTTATTTATTTGAAGTTTCCAATTCAGGTCTGCTTTGCGGCCACATCACACAGCCAGCCACACTACAGCATACCTGATTTTCCCGATTTCACTTTCACTTTTAGTCAGAAAAAGCAACATTTTCCTCATATGACCTTGAACCTTAACCAATGACATTTAACGACGTCAGTGGTGCGCCGATGATGACGTCAGTAGAGGCAGTATGGATTCCCTCTGTGAATGTCGCTAGTCATTAATTAACTGTAGACTAGCTGTAACATTTCAAATTTAGCACTGGACTTCACATTTTACGCGGGCAAAACTCCGCATAATGACAAAGCACACAAAGTGCTCCTCATTTCAATTAACCCGAAATCTTCACTTAACTACTTCGTCCACGAGAGCGGTTGTGAAGTATTGTGATGAGTATGTCTGTGTGTGTGCCTGTCTGTCCGCGAGGATATCTCCGGAATCACATGTGATCTTTACCAATTTTTGTGGATGTTGTCTATGGCCGTGGCTCAGTCCTCCTCCAGCGTTGTTGTGATATGTTATGTACTTCCGGTTTTGTGGATAACTGTGGGGTAAATGTAATGGGAAATGTATGGAGATGGCGTCAGTCTGCGACGACGCCGACGACGCCATCCACGAAGTAAGGCGGGGCTTACGGCCAACCTCAGCAACCCCGCGCGTCGATTGGCCAGAGGACCACGCGTGCGGATGCAGCGGGAAAAAATGAGGAGGATGGGTACGAGCGATGGGAGAGAATAGACGTGTGCGAGGAACTGAGTGCATATACGTTGTGGAATGTTGTAAATAAATGTATAAAGAATAACCAGTCTTATGATGAACACTCAAGCCACAACACGCTACCGATAAATATAATAGAACTGGAAGGTTAGACACGGAGACGGAGTGCGGTTCACGACATGTGGACAGCGGTGTACGACAGATAACATTATTTTCTTTTCTATAGCGGTATGAATTTCGTTATAAAGGACAGATTTTACTTCAATTTACTTCTTTACCGTAAAGTCAGACAGAATTCAATTTCATATTATTAAATAGGAAATTAATTTTGACTAACTATTTCGAAATTACTCGCGAACTAAATTAAAAGAGGAACGGAGAAATAGTCAATTAACGAGAAAAATTAACGAAATGAACCGCCGCGCTAGCTATTGTTATGTTACTATGGTAACAGTGAACCTTGGCGGAGAAACAAATAATACTTTGATGCATGGACGTAGGAAAGAGAAGTTAATTTAGCGTTAATAGTACTTAGGCCGCGGACGAAGTCTGATATCTGCCATTGCCTTGTTTCCACTGCAATGATTTAGGGTTGCATTTAGGTCAGTTGGACCACACACGGAGCGGAGCGGCTGGCTGTCAATCACCGGTCGTGATTTGCATTATTATCAGTTCAACAGCCTCAGTACTGGTACAGACGCCACACAGCATCAAAAGACGCATTCTCATTTCTCTTCTTTTCCGTCAGACTGGCACGTAATAAATCTCTTCCATCTAAAGCTGGACCTTGCCAGGACGATCAAGATCGATAACTGATTGAGAATTCAAACGGAATTCGAACTTCTTCAAAATTTTTAATGCGTTCCGAAACATCAAATATTAAAATTCATTACTAGCAACATTATAAATTATGTCAAATTATTTTAAAAAATAAAATAAGAAATCACTGAGAGAGACGAGTCTGTGGAAAGGCATAAAAGGCGCCACCTAGCGAGTGCTGGCAGAGCACAGCAATGAACACATAACCAACAGCTGTCTCTAAAAATTCCCAGAGCCAAGATCTGAGTGGGATCGGGATCCAGGTCACTAGATAAAACCAAGCGATCAGCAGACGAACAGCACACACTGATCAGTCCCCCAACTTATATAAATTTTCATTGCAAACAGTATGCAATACAGCTATCCATTTTTCACCTACGACAGACAGTGGATTGTCAATCATGTTGCAATTATACGCACGACCTGGTGTCTGTTAATGGTTACTGTAGTACTTCAAAGATACGAAATTTTAATGAACTGTACAAATGCCAGAACGTCACAATCTTTACGAATTTTAAAACCGCATATCCGAAATTCTTGATCAATCACGTTTAGCACGACGATGTCTACACTCTGCTCCCACTCTGTCTGATTCACTGTAGACGTCGTCCTAATCCAATAACACACTCAGCTGGATTAATAGCAGCAGCCGCAGTGGACCCACCAGACTAACATTTTCTAGATTTACTTGGCAGCGCTGAGCAGTGAGCACAGTGATGTGAGCGTCAGCAAGCCACAGCACCAGCACTACAGTAGGCCAGATAAACAACCTGTCCGGTTTTGTATTTTGTGTGCACACAGACACACACAGGCCATATTGACTGAGTAAGGTTTTACGTCCCACTCAACGTTCTTCTGTTCGGAGGCTGTCACATTAGACCTGATCCGTTTCCTGGTGGGACGTTGTACAAGGCGTGGCTTTTATATTTGTTTTTATGCTTATACTATCTTTTGGTTTATTGGTGCATGCCCGCTTTTGTTATGTTATGTCTAGTTCCTTCAGTACCGTGCTAACACTTAGCACGGTACTGAAGGAACTAGACATAACATAATAAAAGCCGACATGCACCAATAAACCAAAAGATAGTATAACCATAAAAAGAAATATAAAAGCCACGCCTTGTACAAAGTCCCACCAGGAAACGGATCAGGTCTAATGTGACAGCCACGGAACACAACACAACAGGGCACAGCGTGCCACACAGGGCATATAAACAGTCGTCAGTTCTTTCTCGAGCGCTGCAAAAACCACTTGACGTTCGGTGTGTGTGTGGTATTATCAGATAGCGTCCCACAGTCTCTCAGCGGTGCTCACTCCACGTATAGTGCCAGCCAGTCACAGCTGATCAATAAGCCGTGGAACACATTCTCCGTGTGTGGCGACCACACACCGTCACGGTTCTATCAACACCGGTTCATCCACATATTGCTTTGCGGGGTGATAAAGCATGCATTGTGCTACTCATTTCAAGCAACCGTTACGTCTTCAATTTAACTTAGCCGCATGGCACAACAAAAGGGCTATATGTTCTGTCCACGTTACTTTCTTTCATCTTCTTTTAACGCAACGGTCTCCTTGGAGACCAATTATCTCAGAATGTACTGGACTGATCGTCACCGAATTTTCAGGTACCGGGTACACATATGGGTGGACATTCGCGATCGCTCAAGGGACGTTGCTATGGTAACCGATTTTTGGCGCGAGTCAGCGAAAACTGGCATGCTCTACGTTCACTCTGTGCACTGGCATTCCACAACGGACGGAAAGATCGCAATAGCGATGCGCGCGTTAACACCACCAAAGTCCCCCACCCCTACATCAGATAAAAACTTGACTAACTTTGGTCCAGTAACCCACGTTTTGCAGGTTTGCGCCCGGCGGGCTAGCCGCTGGGCTCTGTCACGCATTTATAGTTATTCGGCTCGAAGGAAGTCTTCAGTCGAATATTGGATTCACTTTACGGCGCGTTTTGGCAGTGTTCATGCGTTCAGCTATAACTCCGCCGAAAGTGAACCAATTTGGATGAAATCTGGAGCACTCTGAGTACATTGTTGGTGGCTGGCCCTGGCAGCTTTCAGGCGCAATCCGCGCAGTAGCGACATCTGGACAGTCAGGCGATTTTTTTCACTTTTTGTTCACTGATTTCCCGTCTGCCAAATTTCACAAAATTTGAACACAACACGATGATCGGTATCGCAATGAAAATTTTCAGAACAGAATTTTGGAAGGTTTATCGTAAAAAGTCGTTTTTCAAAAAAAAACGCAATAATTTCTCAAAAATTTGTAACGTCTTGCGACTTCAGGCCGCCATAACTCCGCAATGATTACAGATAGCCACAAATTCACTACCAAAATAACCCTCTATGGGATTTGAAATTTCCATTTTTAACGTTCGAATCAATTCAAAGTCACTCCCTTGGCTTGTACACTCCGTACAAAAAACCTCCCTAAATTTTCTGCGACGTCCGACGCGTGTTGACAACACGGTAGATAACGCTGACATCACTCAGTCGCAGGCAGCCAATCACCATCGACTATTAAGTCACGTGACGCTAGGCCTCGTCGAATGCAGGAAGTAAACAGCTTGTGCACAGATAGCCAAGCGCTTCGAGACGAATGCTGTATAATTGTGGGCATTCCACAGAATGCTGCTGCAGCCATCTAGTTTCCACTGCAATGATTTGGCGTCGCATTTAAACGTTAGGAAGACCACACAATGAGCAGCTGCCTGTCAATCACTGGCCGTGATTTGCATTATTAATACAATGCATTATTATCAATTCAACAAGACATCGCCCAGTATCAAAGGGCAACTTCTCATTGCTCTTCTTTTCCACAAGACTGGCACCATGGAATTCTAGATAACAGCATCATCATCTAGATGTCCATGCTGGCACTGACAGTGACGCCTAACAAATCTCTGATCGGAACCAGATACTCACAGTATCAACAACAACCACTCGGTAACACTGACTTGCCTCGGTCATTATTAACCCTTATTAGTGCAGAGACAATTAGACTGCCCTCCGTAGAGTGTACCACTGCCACGGCACACCAAATATACACAGTGTCATTACAGGCAAAAACACTGCACTGTGAGAGAACCAATATTATTGTGTAAAGCTGACGAACAATCAGCAAGTAAGAAGTGCTAGTGGAGCGTTCAGATCTGCATCACACAATGCAATGTAGATGTCTAAAGGCTGTCATCCGCAACACTGGAGAAAGTAAACCAAGGGGAGAAATGGCTAACCCAATTCACGTACGCAGACAAGTAGCTCTGCTGTCGCTGACAAACCCGCGCAACGCGCTGCATCACGACTAACGACAAAATTTTAAAACAGTCACGTGACCGTAACCACGCCCTTTTGTTGGTGATATGTCATCCTGTTTCATAGAATTGATATTGCCTACTCGTGTACTAGAGTCCCTGGGATATCACGTGGTGTTGTTTGCGTGATCCTATCTTTAGCCTTTTTGATACAATACTGGCGTGTGACACACACACACACACACACACACACAGACAGACAGACAGACAGACAGACACTCGATCATGGCTATTACCCGCACAGAGCTAGCTCCGCGCGGGTAAAAATAGTCCTGGTCAAACAGAGAAGCAAAAAACATAAGGCGCATGTGGTCAGTTACCTGGCTGCTGCGGTCGTTGATGAGTTCAATAGACCAGCGCCCGTCATGCTTGATCCAGACGAAAATGATTCCAGTGACGTCACACGTCGCCAGCTTCTGATAGGGCTCGTTCCATCGCACAAGCATCACCTGTCAGCAGTGACGCATCATCGTCGTCATAATCACGGCAAAAATACTAGTATGTGGACGATGTCTGCAGGGTATATCTTAAGATACGACCGTTGGTGTGTGAGTCAAACGTATCCTGTCATTATTACCCGCGCCGGCTGTAAACGAGTAAGGAAGTAAATAAGTAAGAAAGAAAGCATAAGGAAAAGAGTAAGTACAGAGGAAAGGAAGTGATGAAGGAAGTTAAGTAAACACACAAACAAACAATTTATACAGCGCCGAAATCAACACATGAATCACGGCGCACTACCGCCCCGGAGCCCGTACGGGGCCTATAGATCAAGATCAAAAGGTTTACAATCAACAACTTCAGAAGGAACAGCAAACATCAAATAAAAATAATATAATCAAGAAACAATGAAATTCACTAAACGTAACGAAACTTTAACAGAAGCCAACATTAGAGAAAATACAGATTCATGTCCAATGCGAAATACACGGCCATTTTCATGACCAACGAACTTGGGAGGCTGATACATCAGCAGTGCATGAAAGCATCTCAGGTCGCTGCTGACTGCACTCCTTAAGCCCATGCACACAGCTGCAGACGTATCAGCATCAACCGCTAATGTATCAGAATTAGCATTATGGTGGCGGCGTGGCGTAGTGGTAGCGTCGTTGGTCTAGATCAACGAGACTAACCTACGCTGAGCCCGGTTAGTACTGGGATGGGTGACCGTGTCCGGGTTCGACTCCCGGAGGCGGCACTTTATGTCGGTATGTAACCAACCACCCAGGTCGACTCAGCCTTCTACCCTCTGTGGGACGGTAAAATGAGTATCAGCCAAAGGGCGGCGATGCTCTGCGGCTGGGGAGTAAAGGCAGGCATGGTGTAATTGCCGGTAAAACTGTGTGATCCATGTCTGAGCGTATTAGAGGTAGTTACGACGATGCGCTATACAAAACGACGCATAGTTTACTTTACTTTATACTTTACTTTACTTTACAGCTGTGCAGAGACGAACTGAACACTGCAAATGTCAAGCAGTGCACAGCCTGCTTTTGAATTTGATCTCGGTCTTGAGCCAAGACCTTTGCTCCGAGACCAAGACCAAGACCTTTAGAAACTGGACTCGAGTGTCCTTGAGACCCGAGAACTTGGTGTCAAGATCACAAGACTGAGTCCATGAACGTCAGAAATCTCGAAAACTTTGGGACAGTCCGTGGCGGCAGTTGGACACAGTACACTGGCTGGCGACGAGCAGTTTTTTGCAAGCGGTGGCAGACAGACGGTCTGCGACCGGCGAGGGTGTAACGTGGTCGTGTTCGTCATTTCCGGGTCAGCGACAGTCGTAAACTGAACGATCACTCAGTCGCGTGGGCAGCCAATGACTGCATACAGACAGACCACACACCGACACACGGCATCGACGACTGTGGCACGTTATGGTCGTTAAGAGAGGAGCCCAAATAGTAACAGCAGCAGCAACGTGTAGTGATACGTATCTAAATCAGTCATAACGAGGGGCATTTCAGTTCACACTGTCTATTCCGCCAGCAGACCTATACGCAAAAGACCATTATTCTTCTTCTTCTTTTTATTATTATTACTATTATTACTATTTATTATTTAAAATATACTTTTTATGATGGTGCCAAGGGGGCACTCTGTTCTGAGAGGTGTCGGGCCCCAGTCAGTACTACGACGGGTGACCATCTTTGGATGGGCAAACCGTCTCGGTCACCCAGGTTAACTCAGCCTGGCCATCCCTCCGTGGTAGGCACACTGAGTACTGGCAACGCTTTCGGCTATCAGCGAATGACACCCAAAATCACGTTATAGGTTTTGCAGTGCAGCCGCAACACCAGCCGGCATCGTCCAAGCACTGAAGTTCAACTAATGCAACTTGCGGGATCCACAAGTTTGCCTGACTTTTCTCCCATATGTCCAGTTTTTCCAGGTTAGCGGTACCGTACAGTCGCCAAGACGTTGACACCTGCGGAAGCATAACGTTTCAGTTGCGCATGTCTTGGCGACGCAGTCCGTCAGTGCCAAATGGGTCGGTCGACTCACTCGTCCGCCCGGCGACCACCGAACCAGCGACCGACGACGACGGCGCCGCGCGACGCGGGCGAGTTTTGGTGGTAGCGCGCCGGTCTCAAGGGATGCGACAATGGCTCTTCACAAGACCGTCGACGACCCATGTTGGCAGACGTTCACTCATCAGTCGGCTGACCTCGCTCGCCGGCCAAGCGGCGGCTGCTGCTGCTGAAAATTTCATGTCGACCAATGGTCGCAACGACGGCATCACGCAGCATCCGCAGCCGGGCTCCAGTGCACGCGTCCGCCGACAATTTATTAACTGTCTCTATCG